>Ga0163148_10001364_pt1 | contig 31842 bp, 79 predicted proteins | sample OliLakLV19MP7P2_FD_148606 | JGI IMG/M metagenome (GOLD analysis project Ga0163148, IMG submission 148606) | Freshwater microbial mat bacterial communities from Lake Vanda, McMurdo Dry Valleys, Antarctica- Oligotrophic Lake LV.19.MP7.P2 | ecosystem: Environmental > Aquatic > Freshwater > Lake >... | reverse complement strand
CATTTGGATAATACTGGGTTTTTGTTTTTGTTCTCATATCTTAATACTTGAATTCAATCCTTGATCCTTGTTGAAGATTGTTTTTATATGGAATTTCATATGATTTGTTTCCATTCTCATTCCACCAAATTTGCAATCCATGTCTTGAATTGTTTACATATGGAGTTTCACACCCTTTATTCCCATTTTCATGCCACCCAATCGACAATCCATTAACTTTCCCATTTACATACGGAGTTTCAAAACGTTTGTTTCCATTTCTATACCACCAAATTTGCAATCCATGAACTTTTCCGTTCACATATGTAATTTCATAACATTTATTTCCATTTTCATTCCACAAAATTTCCAACCCATGTTTCTTATCGTTCACACATGTAGCTTCATATGATTTGTTTCCATTTGGATAATAATCAATTTTTGTTTCTGTTTTCATATCTTAATAATTGAACATAATCTTGGATCCGTGTTGAATGTCGTTTTTGTATGGAATTTCATCCCACTTATTTCCATTATCATGCCACCAAATTCTCAATCCATGAATCTTATCGTTTATATATAGGGTTTCATTCCATTTATTTCCATTTAAATACCACCAAACTCTCAATCCATGTCTCTTATCATTTATATATGGAATTTCAGAACGTATGTTTCCATTTTCATGCCAACAAATTCCCAATCCATGCCTTTTATCGTTCACATATGGGGTTTCATATGCTTTTTTCCCATTTGAATAATAATCTATTTTTGTTTCTGTTTTCATATCTTAATAAATGAAATAAATCTTTGATCCGTGTTGGAGGTTATTTTTGTTTGGAATTTCATACATTTTATTTCCATTTGACAACCACCCAATTTGAAATCCATATCTTTTATCGTTTACATATAGAGTTTCACACCATCTGTTTCCATTTGAATGCCACCTAATTATCAATCCATGAATTTTATCATTGACATATGGAATTTCAAAACGTATGTTTCCATTTTCATGCCAACCAATTTCCAATCCATGCATCTTATTATTAACATATGGGGTTTCATATGCTTTTTTCCCATTTGAATAATAATTGGTTTCTATCCGATTTTTATCTTTCATATATACTTTTATCTAATACTTGAAATAAATCTTTGATCCGTGTTGGAGGTTATTTTTGTTTGGAATTTCATACATTTTATTTCCATTATAATACCACCAAATTTCCAATCCATGAGTTTTACCATTTATACATGGAGTTTCATTCCATCTGTTTCCATTTTCATGCCACCTAATTATCAATCCATGAATTTTATCATTGACATATTGAACTTCATAACGTTTGTTTCCATTTTCATACCACCCAATTCCCAATCCATGCATCTTATTATTAACATATGGGGTTTCACAACGCTTGTTTCCATTTGAATAATAATTGGTTTCTATCCGATTTTTATCTTTCATATATACTTTTATCTAATAATTGAACTCAATATTTGATCCGTGTTGAAGATTGTTTTTATATGGAATTTCACGTGATTTACTTCCATTTAAACACCACCCAATTATCAATCCATGAAATCCTCCATTCAAGTATTGAGTTTCATACTTTTTTTTTCCATTTGAATACCTCCAAATTGCCAATCCATGCCTTTTATCGTTCACATATGGAGTTTCAAATTCTTTATTTCCATTTTCATGCCACACAATTGCCAATCCATGCCTCTTATCATTCACATATGTATTTTCATACATTTTGTTTCCATTTGAATAATAATCGGTTTCTATTTTAATTCCTTTACCCATATCAATTATTTTTTATTCTTTTTTACTCGATTTATCAAAATCTTTATATCCTCACTTATCTTATGACAAATATCAAAATTTTCTTTCTCCTCTTCCAAAACCAACCTATCTTGCAATCTTTTTATCTTCCATTCATCAACACTTTCTTCTAAACCACCACCCTGACCATCAATTAAATTAAAATCTTTGATTATATCATTGCGATCTTTTATCGAACCATTTAATGTAATCTCTCCAATAAAAGAACAAATCATCTCATGTAAGGTTACCTGTGCATCAAATACACAAACATCATATGTAGGCTTCTTGGTTGGCCCACGATCAATAAAATGCTTAAATATACACACCTCATTAACAATGATGGGCAAATGTTTCATATCATTCAATGGAATCATATCAACATTATGTGAATAATGATCTCCACCTTTTGAAATTCCCTGAAATGTGGTATCATGAAAATATCCACTGTAATCATCCTTCGTATATTTATCAATCACAATGTTGACTTGAAGTTCCTTTTTGAACTCCAAAAAATCAATGTGATTTATTGGACTCTTGGAATCCTTTTTCACCTCCCTAAAAAACTCTCCCAATTTTATTGATGGGTACCAAGATTCAAAATCCTGTTCAATTATTTTTAAATTTGGTTGAAGAATTTTGAACAAATCCCCCAAATTAACTCCCTCTCCAAAAAATAAAGGAATATCATAACATCCACGAATGTCAAACTTGCAAGGCATCTTCTCCAATTCACCATCCTCATACTCAATGTATGCACCATCTTTATAAAAATAAATCATATTTCTTTTTATTTAAATTATTTACATTTAATACTTGAACTCAATATTTGCACTGTGTTGGATGTTGTTTTTATATGTAGTTTCGTCCCACTTATTTCCATTATCATGCCACCAAATTACCAATCCATGAATCTCATCATTCACATATGGAGTTTCATACCATTTGTTTCCATTTTTATGCCACCCAGCCTTCAATCCATGAATCTTTCCATTCACATATGAAGTTTCATATATTTTGTTTCCATTGTTATGCCACCCAGTTTCCAACCCATGTCTTTTATCGTTTATATATGGGGTTTCATAATGTTTATTTCCATTTTCATGCCAACTAATTCCCAATCCATGTTTTTTATCATTCACATATGGAGTTTCTCTCATTTTGTCTCCATTTGAATAATGTGATGTTTCTATTATATTAATATCTTTCATATATGCTTTTATCTAATAATTAAACTCAATCTTGGACCCGTGTTGAATGTCGTTTTTGTATGGGACTTCTTCCAACTTATTTCCATTCTCATCCCACTCAATTTCCAATCCATGCATTTTATCGTTTATATATTGAGCTTCAAAACGATTATTCCCATTATCATACCACAAAATCCTCAACCTATGAACTTTTTCATTCACATATTGAATTTCATACATTTTGTTTCCATTTTCATGCCACCAAATTTCCAATCCATGCCTTTTATCGTTCACACGTGGAATTTCATACCACTTGTCTCCATTTGAATAATATTCGGTTTGTGTTTCTTTTTTCATACCTTTGTTTAATATTTAAAATAAATCATTACACCGTGTTCAATATTGTTTTTGAATGTAATTTCACAACATTTATTTCCATTTGAATGCCACTCAATTTCCAATCCATGTCTCTTATCATTTACATATGTGGCTTCATACCATTTATTTCCATTATCATACCACCCAGTTTCCAATCCATGTATCCTTCCATTAACATATGGGGTTTCATATGATTTGATTCCATTGGAATTCCACCTAATTTCCAACCCATGTCTCTTTCCATTCACAAATAGAGTTTCTCTCATTTTGTCTCCATTTGAATAATGTGAGGATTCTATTCTATTCATATCTTTCATATATGTTTTTATCTAATAATTAAACTTAATCTTGGATCCGTGTTCAATATTATTTTTGTATGTAGTTTTGTCCCACCCATTTCCATTTTCATGCCACCATTTATACAATCCATGAATGTTTCCATTCACATATTGAATTTCATACCACCTGTTTCCATTCTCATACCATCCAATTTGAAGTCCTTGACTCTTCCCATTAACATATGTAATTTCATACCATCTACTTCCATTATCATGCCACCCAATTTGCAATCCATGCATTTTATCGTTTATATATGGAGTTTCACAACTCTTGTTTCCATTTAACCAATATATGGTTTCTATTCTATTCCCATCTTTCATACATACCTTTTTTTAATAATTGAAGCGAGTATTTATACCGTGTTCAATATTATTTTTATATGGAATTTCAGATGATATATTTCCATTTTCATGCCACCATTTATACAATCCATGAACTTTCCCATTCACAAATGGTGTTTCATACCACCTCTTTCCATTTTCATACCAACCAATTTGCAATCCATGCCTCTTATCATTCACATACGTAGTTTCAAAACGTTTATTTCCATTTGAATAATATATGGTTTCTATTCTATTCTTATCTTTCATATATGCTTTTATCTAATAATTGAAGTAAATATTGGATCCGTGTTGGATATTGGTTTTGTATGCGATTTCACACTTTTTGTTTCCATTTAGCCACCACCAAATTTCCAATCCATGTATCTTTCTATTTACATATGGAGTTTCACATTGCTTGTTTCCATTATCATACCACCAAATTCCCAACCCATGAGCCTTATCGTTCACATATGGAGTTTCACAACTCTTGTTTCCATTTGAATAATGTTGGGTTATTGTTTCTTTTTTCATATCTTAATATTTGAAATCAATAAATGATCCGTGTTGGATGTCTTTTTTGTATGGAGTTTCATCCCACTTGTCTCCATTATAATGCCACCAAATTTCCAATCCATGCCTCTTATCATTCACATATGGAGTTTCATACCACCTATTTCCATTATCATGCCACCCAATTGACAATCCATGCCTCTTATCATTCACATATGGAGTTTCGATCATTTTGTTTCCATTGGAATGATATGAGGTTTTTGTTTTTTTTTTCATATCTTTCACATATACCTTTGTTTAATAATTGAACTCAATATTTGATCCGTGTTGGATGTCTTTTTTGTATGGAGTTTCAGATTCTTTATTTCCATTTGAATACCACACAATTTCCAATCCATGTACATTTCCATTAACATATGGAGTTTCATACATTTTGTTTCCATTTGAATACCACCCAATTTCCAATCCATGAATCTTCCCATTCACATATGGAGTTTCATACATTTTGTTTCCATTTTCATACCACCCAATTTCCAATCCATGAATCTTCCCATTCACATATGGAGCTTCAAACATTTTGTTTCCATTTGACCAATTTGAGGTTTGTGTTTCTTTTTTCATATCTTAATATCACAATTTAATTATACCATCATACTTCATGTTTAAACCACGCAACTTAGCACGACAAGTAAATAATCGCCTCTTAACATTTCCTAAAGAAATTCCCAACACATCAGCAATCTCCTGGTAAGAAAAATCATCAACACAACGCATCTTCAATATTTTAGATTCATAATCATTCAAAACTGGGTGAATCAACATCTTTTTAATCAAATCCTTCCATTCCTTAATAATCAATATATTCTCTGGATTGTGCGAAGTGTCAATAAAAGAAAACTCCCCATGATGATCTGCAACAACATCTAATGAATCAACATCTAATTTTACCAAACGAACTCTATCAATAATCGTATTACGTAAAATAACATTAACCCAAGTGCCAAAAGAATACTTGGGATCATATTTATGCAAATTTAAATAAATCTTCAACAAAACATCTTGTGCCAAATCATCTCTTTCTCCACCATATTTACCAAACTTGTTGAAATATGTAAAACGATAAACAATGTTCTTTATACTATTAAACAAAACATCATCCCCAACACGAACGCCATCAAAATGATTCTTAACAATCTTATCGTCATTCCTTGACCACCTATTATCTTTATTCATAATCACATCAATTTAATTGTTTTTTATTATATAACGTAACTAAATACCAAAAGGTTTCAAATAATTGAACTCAATCTTTGATCCGTGTTCAAGGTTGTTTTTATATGGAATTTCCCAACGATTATTTCCATTATCATGCCACCAAATTGTCAATCCATGAATCTTATCGTTTATATATGGAATTTCATGTGATTTGTTTCCATTTTCATACCACGAAATTTGCAATCCATGAAGTTGATTGTTCACATATTGGACTTCAGATGATCTATTTCCATTGTTATGCCACCAAATTATAAATCCATGAACTTTTCCATTCACATATGGGATTTCCAACATTTTGTTTCCATTTGAATAATGTTCGGTTACTATTCTATTCCTATCTTTCATATATGCTTTTATCTAATACTTGAACTTAATATTTACACCGTGTTGTATAGATTTTTTGATTGGAGTTTCATACATTTTATTTCCATTATCATACCACCCAACTCTCAATCCATTAATCTTACCATTTATATATGGAATTTCATACCATCTATTTCCATTTTCATGCCACCCAATTATCAACCCATGAATCTGATCATTTACACATGGAGTTTCACAATATTTCTCTCCACTATAATGCCACTCAATTTCCAATCCATGTCTCTTATCATTTACATATGGAGTTTCAAACCATTTGCTTCCATTGTTATAATAATGGGTTACTATTCTATTCCTATCTTTCATATATGTTTTTATCTAATACTTGAACTCAATCTTTGATCCGTGTTCAAGGTTGTTTTTATATGGAATTTCCCAACGCTTATTTCCATTGTCATGCCACCAAATTGCCAATCCATATCTCTGATCATTTACAAGTGGAGTTTCAGATGATCTGTTTCCATTTTTATGCCACCAAATTTCCAATCCATGAGCTTTATCGTTCACATATGGAATTTCATATGATCTGTTTCCATTTGACCAATATGAGGTTTCTATTCTATTCCTATCTTTCATATATACTTTCACCTAATAATTAAAACTAATTGATGATCCGTGCTGAAGGTTGTTTTTATATGGAATTTCATACCATTTATTTCCATTTTCATACCACCATTTATACAATCCATTAGCTTTATCGTTCACATATGGAATTTCATATGATCTATTTCCATTTGAATAATATGAGGTTTCTATTCTATCTCTATCTTTCATATATGTTTTTGCCTAATAATTAAAACTAATTGATGATCCGTGCTGAAGGTTGTTTTTATATGGAATTTCCCACCACTTCTTTCCATTGTCATACCACCAAATTCTCAATCCATGAGCTTTATCGTTCACATATGGAGTTTCACACCACTTGTTTCCATTTGAATGCCACAAATTTTCCAATCCATGAGCTTTATCGTTCACATATGGAATTTCATATGATCTGTTTCCATTTGAATAATGTGAGGTGTCTATTCTATTCCTATCTTTCATACATACCTTTTTTTAATAATTGAACTCAATCTTGGATCCGTGTTCAATATCTTTTTTGAATGGAGTTTCATCACACCTATTTCCATTATCATGCCACCAAATTTCCAATCCATGAATCTCATCATTCACATATTTAGTTTCATACCACCTATTTCCATTTGAATGCCACTCAATTTCCAATCCATGAATCTTATCGTTTATATATGGAGTTTCATACCATCTGTTTCCATTTGAATGCCATAAATTTTCCAATCCATGTCTCTTTCCATTCACAATTTGAGTTTCACAACGCTTGTTTACACTTGAATAATAATCGGTTTTTATTTCCATTTTCATATCTTAATACTTGAACATAATCTTAGACCCGTGTTCAATATCTTTTTTGAATGGAGTTTCATCCCACCTATTTCCATTTTCATTCCACCAAATTTCCAATCCATGCACTTTTCCGTTCACATATGGAGTTTCTAAACGCTTATCACCATTAGCAAACCACCAAATCTTAAATCCATGAATCTGATCGTTCACATATGGAGTTTCATACCACTTGTCTCCATTTGGCCAATATAAGGTTTCTATTCTCTTCTTATCTTTCATATATGCTTTTATCTAATAATTGAAGACAATTATTGTACCATGTTCAATGTCGTTTTTGAATGTAGTCTCAGAATATTTATTTCCATTTGGATACCACCATTTATAAAATCCATGAACTTTTTCGTTCACATATGAAATTTCATATTGTTTGCTTCCATTATAATACCACCAAATTACCAATCCATGAATGTTTCCATTCACATATGGAGTTTCAGATGCTTTATTTCCATTTGAATAATAGTCGGTTACTATTCTATTCCTATATTTCATATATGCTTTTACCTAATAATTGAAGTATATTCCTGCACCATGTTGAAGGTTGTTTTTGTATGGAATTTCATCCAACTTATTTCCATTTTCATCCCATCTAATTGTCAATCCATGAATCTGATCATTTACACATGGAATTTCATCCCACTTATTTCCATTTTCATTCCACCAAATTGATAATCCATTCATCTGGCCATTTACATATGGAATCTCAGAATATTTATTTCCATTTGAATACCACCCAATTTTCAATCCATAAATCCTTCCATTAACATACGGGGTTTCAAAAAACTTCTTTCCATTTTTATACCAACCAACCATCAACCCATGCCTTTTATCGTTTATATATGGGGTTTCACGTAATCTGTTTCCATTTGACCAATATGTGGTTTCTATTCTATTCCTATCTTTCATACATACCTTTTTTTAATACTTGAAATAAATCTTTGACCCATGTTCAAGGTTGTTTTTATATGGAATTTCATCCCACTTATTTCCATTTGAATGCCACCCAATTCTCAATCCATGCTTTTTTTCATTAACGTATGGAGTTTCATTCCACCTATTTCCATTTTCATGCCAACCAACCATCAACCCATGTATTTTATCGTTTATATATGGATTTTCAAAAAACTTATTTCCATTTTCATGCCACCCAATTGACAATCCATGTCTCTTTCCATTTACATATGGAGTTTCGATCATTTTGTTTCCATTTGAATAATAATTGGTTTCTATCCGATTTTTATCTTTCATACCTTTTTTAATATTTGAACTCAATCCTGGATCCGTGCTGAAGGTTGTTTTTATATGGAGTTTCACAATATCTATTTACATTTTCATACCACCAAATTTCCAATCCATGTCTCTGATCATTCACATATGGAATTTCATACCATTTGTCTCCATTTTTATGCCACCCAACCCTCAACCCACAAACTTTTCCATTCACAAATGGAGTTTCATGACATTTGTTTCCATTTGAATAATATGTGGTTTCTATTCTATTCCTATCTTTCATGCATACCTTTATCTAATACTTGAACTCAATCTTGCATCCGTGTTCAAGGTTGTTTTTGAATGGAGTTTCAAAACGTTTGTTTCCATTTTTATACCACCAATTCTTCAATCCATGAACTTTTCCACTCACAAATGGAGTTTCAAACATTTTGTTCCCATTTGAATACCACCAAATCCTCAATCCATGAATCTGATTGTTTATATATGGAATTTCATACCATCTATTTCCATTATCATGCCACCCAATTGACAATCCATGCCTCTTATCATTCACATATGGAGTTTCGATCATTTTGTTTCCATTGGAATGATATGCGATTTTTGTTTCTTTTTTCATATCTTAATAATTGAAATAAATCTTTGATCCGTGTTGTATAGATTTTTTGATTGGAGTTTCATACATTTTATTTCCATTATCATGCCACCAAATTACCAATCCATTCCTTTTATCATTCACATATGGAGTTTCAGATGATTTATTTCCATTATCATGCCACCAAATTACCAATCCATTCCTTTTATCATTCACATATGGAATTTCATGCCACTTGTTTCCATTATCATAATATTCAGTTTCTATTCTATTCCTATCTTTCATATATGCTTTTTATCTAATAAATGAAATAAATCTTTGATCCGTGTTGTATAGATTTTTTGATTGGAGTTTCATACATTTTATTTCCATTATCATGCCACCAAATTCTCAATCCATGAACTTTTTTGTTCACATATGGAATTTCATACCTTTTTTTTCCATTTTTATGCCACCCAATTTCCAATCCGTGTCTCTTATTGTTCACATATGGAGTTTCATTCATTTTGCTTCCATTTTTATGCCACCAAATTTCCAATCCATGAGCTTTATCATTCACATATGGAATTTCATACCACTTGTTTCCATTATCATAATATTCAGTTTCTATTCTATTCTTATCTTTCATATATACTTTTATCTAATAATTGAACTCAATAGTTGTACCATGTTGAAGATGTTTTTTATATGGGGATTCATACCATTTATTTCCATTTTCATACCACCCAGTTTCCAATCCATGAATCTAATCATTCACATATGGAGTTTCAGATGATTTATTTCCATTGTCAAACCACCAAATTCTCAATCCATAAATCTTATCATTCACATATGGAATTTCATACCATTTGTTTCCATTTGACCAATATGAGGTTTCTATTCTATTCTTATCTTTCATATATACTTTTATCTAATAATTAAAACTAATTGATGATCCGTGTCGTATGGAGTTTTTGTATGGAGTTTCCCACATTTTGTTTCCATTGTTATACCACCCAGTTGACAATCTATGGGCTTTATCGTTTTTGTATGGAGTTTCATAACCTTTGTTTCCATTGTCATGCCACCCAATTTCCAACCCATGCCTTTTATCGTTTACATATGGGGTTTCATACCACCTGTTTCCATTTGGCCAATATAAGGTTTCTATTCTATTCTTATCTTTCATATATGCTTTTATCTAATAATTAAAACTAATTGATGATCCGTGTCGTATGGAGTTTTTGAATTTAGTTTCATAATATTTCTCTCCACTATCATACCACCCAATTACCAATCCGTGCCTTTTATCGTTCACATATGGAACTTCCCAATTTTTGTTTCCATTGTCATGCCACCCAATTTCCAATCCATGAGCTTTATCGTTTACATACGTAGTTTCATACCACTTGTTTCCATTGTTATACCACCAAATCTTAACTCCATGTCTCTTATCATTTATATATGGAGTTTCACATTGCTTGTTTCCATTTGACCAATATGAGGTTTCTATTCTATTCTTTTTTTTCATACATACCCTTGTTTAATAATTGAAATCAATCTTGGATCCGTGTTCAATATCTTTTTTAAATGGAATTTCATCCCACTTGTTTCCATTGTCATGCCACCCAATTTCCAATCCATGCACTTTTCCGTTTACATATGGAGTTTCATACCACCTGTTTCCATTTGAATGCCACCCAATTTCCAACCCATGAATCTTATTGTTCACATATGGGGTTTCATACCATTTGTTTCAATTGGAATGATAATTGGTTTCTATTCTATTCCTATCTTTCATATATGCTTTTATCTAATAATTGAACTCAATATTTACACCTTGTTGAAGATGGTTTTTGTATGGGATTATCCAACGTTTATTTCCATTTGAATGCCACCAAATTTCCAATCCATGAATCTCATCATTCACATATGGAGTTTCATACCACATGTCTCCATTTTCATACCACCAAATTCTCAATCCATGTCTCTTATCATTTATATATGGAATTTCCCACCACTTCTCTCCATTGTCATACCACCCAATTTCCAACCCATGAATCTTTCCATTAACATATGGAATTTCAAAAAACTTATTTTCATTTTCATGCCACCCAATTACAAATCCATGTTTTTTATCATTCACATATGGGGTTTCACACCATCTGTTTCCATTTGAATAATATTCAGTTTCTATTCTATTCCTATCTTTCATATATACTTTTATCTAATAATTGAACTCAATCTTGGATCCGTGTTCAAGATTGTTTTTATATGGAGTTTCATATCGTTTGTTTCCATTCTTATGCCACCAAATTTCCAATCCATGAGCTTGATTGTTCACATATGGAATTTCAAACCATTCGCTTCCATTATCATGCCACCTAATTAACAACCCATGTCTCTTTCCATTCATATATGTGGTTTCAGAACACCTGTTTCCATTGGAATGATGTGAGGTTTCTATTATATTCCTATCTTTCATATATGCTTTTATTTAATACTTGAACTCAATCTCTGATCCGTGTTGGATATTGTTTTTGTATGGAGTTTCACACATTTTGTTTCCATTATCATACCACTCAATTTGTAATCCATGAATCTGATCGTTCACATATGGAACTTCCCAATTTTTGTTTCCATTTGAATGCCACCAAATTCTCAATCCATGCCTTTTACCATTGATATATGGAGTTTCACATGATTTCTTTCCATTTCTATGCCACCAAATTGCCAATCCATACCTTTTATCATTAACGTATGGGGTTTCACGTGATTTGTTTCCATTTTCATAATATGAGGTTTCTTTTCTATTCCTATCTTTCATATGTGCTTTTATTTAATACTTGAACACAATATTTGACCCGTGTCGTATGGAGTTTTTGTATGGAGTTTCACACATTTTGTTTCCATTATCATACCACCAAATTCTCAATCCATGAGCTTTATCGTTCACATATGGAGTTTCACACATTTTGTTTCCATTATCATACCACCAAATTTCCAACCCATACCTTTTATCATTAACGTATGGGGTTTCACGTGATTTGTTTCCATTTTCATAATATGAGGTTTCTTTTCTATTCTTATCTTTCATATATGCTTTTATTTAATACTTGAACCTGATCTTTGCACCGTGTCGTATGAAGTTTTTGTATGGAGTTTCAGAATATTTATTTCCATTATCACACCACTCAATTTCCAATCCATGCATTTTACCATTGATATATGGAGTTTCACGTGATTTGTTTCCATTGTTATACCACCAAATTTCCAATCCATGTCTTTTATCTTTTACATGTGGAATTTCATACATTTTTTCTCCATTGGAATGATAATTTGTTTTTATTTCTTTTTTCATTGTTTTTATAGGTTATTTTTATTTATAAATACTTTTATATGAAATAATATTACAACGAGAATATTTAAATTTTATTTTTTTGTCTCATTATTTACGCCATTTTTTGACATGTTCCACGTGAAACACTTGACACCAGCGAATTAGTCACAAAACCGCACATTCATCCACCAAACTCCATAAAGTGTCTTAGACTCCATTAAAACTCCATTTAAACCTATTCCAGAACTCCATATGATATGAGTTATATTATTATTCGATGAGATCCCAGGTGATGATATTTTGGAATTCCATGACTCCATTTTTTTTGAATGCGTTTGCTCTTATTGATACTCTTCCGTTATTTTTTAAGATTTCATCAGCTTTTTCTGTTATTGGATTAATGTCACCATAGCATACTCCATTTAACATAATGATGTTTGATATTTTGATTACTGATTTTTCTATTACCACCACATCATATTCTGGGTGTCCAAGTTCACCGAGTAGTTCTATATCTTTGAAACCATTTATAATTTTTTGGATTGATTGAATGTTTACTTCTTTCCATTTTGACAGGTTGAAGTTTGTTAGAATAAAATTTTTGAACATAATTGATTATTTATAACTTTGTATAATATTATTTACATAACGTAAAAAATGAAAAAATGTTTCATTTGTAGAGATATATTTTTGCACCGTGTTGAATATGGTTTTTGAATGGGATTTCACACCATATCTTTCCATTTTCATACCATACAATTTGCAATCCATGTTTCTTTCCATTTACATGTGGAATTTCAGAACGTTTGCTTCCATTTTCATACCACCCAATTTCCAATCCATGAACACGATCATTTACAAATGGAGTTTCATGACATTTGTTTCCATTTGAATAATATGTGGTTTTTACTTCTTTTTTCATACATGTATTTGTTTAATACTTGAACTTGATAGTTGCACCGTGTTGGATGTCGTTTTTATATGGGATTATCCAACGTTTATTTCCATTTAAAAACCACCAAATTCTCAATCCATGAATCTTATCTTTTATATATGGAGTTTCACAATATCTGTTTCCATTTATATGCCATACAATTAACAATCCATGTCTTTTATCGTTCACATATGGAGTTTCATGACATTTTTTTCCATTTGAATAACTTTGGGTTTCTATCCTATCTTTATATTTCATACATACCTTTGTTTAATAATTGAACTCAATAGTTGTACCGTGTTGAAGATGGTTTTTATATGGGGATTCATACCATTTATTTCCATTTGAATGCCACCCAATTTTCAATCCATGCCTTTTATCATTTATATATGGAATTTTAGAACATTTATTTCCATTGTTATACCACCAAATTTCCAATCCATGAATCTCATCATTCACATATGTGACTTCATATCGTTTGTTTCCATTTGAATACCACCCAATTGCCAATCCATGAATCTGATTGTTTTTGAATGGAGTTTCATACCATTTGCTTCCATTTGAATAATAATCAGTTTTTGTTTTATTCTTATCTTTCATACACACCTTTGTTTAATAATTGAAGTCAATCCCTGACCCGTGTTTAAGATGGTTTTTATATGGGGCTTCATACCATTTATTTCCATTGGAATTCCACCCAATTAACAATCCATGTCTTTTATCATTTATATATGTGGCTTCATACCATTTATTTCCATTTTCATACCACCCAGTTGACAACCCATGCCTTTTATCGTTCATATATGGAGTTTCATAACCTTTGTTTCCATTTTCATGCCACACAATTTCCAATCCATGTTTATTTCCATTCACATATGGAGTTTCAGTTGTTTTGTTTCCATTTAAATGCCACCAAATTTGCAATCCATGCCTTTTATTATTTATATATGGGGTTTCATACCATTTGTCTCCATTGGAATGATATGAGGTTTCTATCCGATTTTTATCTTTCATATATACTTTTATCTAATAATTAAAATCAATATTTGCACCGTGTTGAAGATGGTTTTTGAATGGAGTTTCATGCCACATATTTCCATTGGAATTCCACCCAATTAACAATCCATGTCTCTTATCATTTACATATGTGGCTTCATACCATTTATTTCCATTATCATACCACCCAGTTTCCAATCCATGTATCCTTCCATTAACATATGGGGTTTCATATGATTTGATTCCATTGGAATTCCACCTAATTTCCAACCCATTTTTTTTATTGTTTATATATGGAATTTTAGAACATTTATTTCCATTAGTAAACCACCAAATTTCCAATCCATGAATCTTATCGTTCACATATGTGGCTTCATATCGTTTGTTTCCATTGGAATGATATGAGGTTTCTATTCTATTCCTATCTTTCATATATACTTTTATCTAATAATTGAACTCAATACTTGCACCGTGTTGAAGATGGTTTTTATATGGGGCTTCATACCATTTATTTCCATTTGAATGCCACCAAATTTCCAATCCATGCATTTTATCGTTTATATATGGAGTTTCATATGATTTGATTCCATTAGAATACCACCCAATTAACAATCCATATCTTTTATCATTTATATATGTGGCTTCATACCATTTATTTCCATTATCATACCACCCAGTTTCCAATCCATATTTTTTATCATTTATATATGGAATTTCATATGATTTGATTCCATTGGAATTCCACCCAATTGACAACCCATGTCTCTTATCATTTACATATGAAACTTCAATCATTTTGTTTCCATTGGAATGATATGAGGTTTCTATTTTATATTTATCTTTCATAAGAATAAAAATTGTTTTTTAAATTTGACTATTTCTGTTGTTATGATTTTGCTTTGTGAGTTGAAGTTTTCGAAAGTTCTTACGATTGATGAACCTCTATCATCTATTGCTACAAAATTCCAGTAGTATCCTTCATACCAATGAAACTGTACGGATTGTATTATATATTCTTTTTTGGATGATTCTTTTTGAATTTTTTTACCAATGAGTGGATGATTTGTTATGGATCCGTGTTGATCGAGTATTTTGTTTATGAAGAATGGTCTGTATACGCATGGTATTTCCAGTCTTCTTCTTTCTGAGTATACTTTTGAATAATGTTGGTTGTTTATTTTCATATCTTAATATTTAAAATTAATCTTTGCACCGTGTTGAATGTCGTTTTTGAATGAGGTTTCACGTGATTTATTTTCATTATAATACCACCCAGTTGACAACCCATGTCTCTGATTATTCACATATTGAATTTCAGATGATCTATTTCCATTGTCATACCACCCAATTTCCAATCCATGTCTCTTATCATTTACATATGGGACTTCAAACCATTTGCTTCCATTTTTATGCCACCAAATTTCCAATCCATGTCTCTTATCATTTACATATGAAACTTCAATCATTTTGTTTCCATTTGAATAATAATCTATTTTTGTTTCTGTTTTCATATCTTAATACTTGAACTTGATAGTTGCACCGTGTAGGATGTTGTTTTTGAATGTGATTTCATAACGTTTATTTCCATTGGAATTCCATACAATTTCCAATCCATGTTTTTTATTATTCACATATGGAATTTCATATATTTTATTTCCATTTTCATGCCACCAAATTCTCAATCCATGAACCCTATTGTTCACATATGGGGTTTCATGCCATTTGTTTCCATTTTCATAATATTCAGTTTCTATCCGATCTTTATCTTTCATATAGGGAGAGGTTACCTAAAATCAATTCTTGATCCGTGTTGAATGTTGTTTTTGTATGGAATTTCAGATGATTTCTTTCCATTTGAATACCATACAATTCTCAATCCATGAACTTTTTCGTTCACATATGGAGTTTCACAACTCTTGTTTCCATTTAGAAACCACCAAATTTCCAATCCATGTTTTTTATTATTCACATATGGAGCTTCAATCATTTTGTTTCCATTTGAATAATGCTGGGTTTCTATTTTATATTTATCTTTCATATAGTATTTAAATTCAATCCTTGATCCGTGTTGAATATGATTTTTGAATGGAGTCTTAGAATATTTATTTCCATTTGAATGCCATACAATTGACAATCCATTAACATTATCGTTCACATATGGAATTTCATAACATTTGTTTCCATTTGAATAATACTGGGTTTCTATCCGATCTTTATCTTTCATATAGGGAGATGTTATTTAAAATCAATCCTTGATCCGTGTTGAATGCTGTTTTTGTATGGAGTTTCACACCATCTATTTCCATTTGAATACCATACAATTCTCAATCCATGTATTTTATCGTTCACATATGGTGTTTCATGCATTTTATTTCCATTTTTATGCCACCCAGTTGACAACCCATGTCTCTGATTATTCACATATGGGATTTCAGATGATCTGTTTCCATTTGAATAATATGAGGTTTTTATCCGACATTTATCTTTCATAATGCTTTTATCTAATAATTGAACCTGATCTTTGCACCATGTCGTATGGAGTTTTTGAATGGAGTTTCAAAACGTTTGTTTCCATTGTTATACCACCAATTCTTCAATCCATGAACTTTTCCACTCACAAATGGAGTTTCAGTTGTTTTGTTTCCATTTTTATGCCACCAGATTACCAATCCATGTCTCTTTCCATTCAAGTATGGAGTTTCACATGAATCCTATTGTTCACATATGGGGTTTTATGCCATTTGCTTCCATTGGAATGATAATTGGTTTCTATTCTATTCCTATCTTTCATATATGATATTTAATTTTTTTGAGGACATTAATAATTTTTTCTTAATTCTATTAATTGTCACTTTTGCTGTTCCAATTGGTATCATCAATTCTTCTGCGATTTGTTCGTACATCATTTCTTTGATGAATCTCATTTTAAGGATTTCGATTTCGATTGGTTTGAATTTTGAATGTTTGATGATTTCGTTTAAGATGATGCAGTTGTGATCTTGATTTTCTTTTTCATTATTGCTATCATCCACGAATATATCTTCATAATTAACATCTTCGCCATCGTGTGATCTATTGCATGAGCTCTTGATTGAATCATCTACCATTTTGAATACGGTTTTTTTTCTGGTAAAGTCTATCATATGATTTTTTGTAATTTTAGACACCCAGGTTTCAAATTCAAAATTTGGTTTGTATGTATGTATTTTTTCATAAACTTTGATGATGACATCTTGAATGAAGTCCTCTTGGTTTATTTTGATTACTGGATTGGAGTTTGAGAATTTATATACATTTAAGCTTACAATTCGTTTGATTTGTTTGTATAGATCTTTATCAAAAGATGATGTGGATCCGTTTTGGATTTTTTCGATGGTATTTAAATCTATTTTCATAATTTGTACATTTTGTTTGTATGCTTTATATAACGATTATTTCTGGGTTTCAGCCAAATCAATAATTGAACCTGATCTTTGCACCATGTCGTATGGAGTTTTTGTATGGAATTTCATATTTTTTATTTCCATTTTCATGACACCTAATTTCCAATCCATGTTTTTTATCATTTACATATGGAGTTTCATATGATTTGATTCCATTGGAATACCACCAAGTTGACAATCCATGCCTTTTATCGTTTATATATGGAGCTTCATACCATTTTTTTCCATTTTCATACCAATCAATTCTAAATCCATGAATATGATCGTTTACATATGGAATTTCATATATTTTATTTCCATTTTCATAATATTCGATTTGTGTTTCAGTTTTCATATCTTAATAATTGAAGTTGATATTTACACCATGTAGGATATTATTTTTGAATAGGTTTTCCTCACACTTCTTTCCATTAGAATACCACCATTTATACAATCCATGTCTCTGATCATTCACATATGTAACTTCCCAACGTTTGCTTCCATTGAAATACCACCCAATTTCCAATCCATGTTTTTTATCATTTACATATGGAATTTCATTCATTTTATTTCCATTATCACGCCACCAAATTTCCAATCCATGTCTCTTTCCATTTACATATGGGGTTTCATACATTTTTTCTCCATTTGGATAATAATGGGTTTGTGTTTCTTTTTTCATATCTTAATAATTAAAATCAATCCTTGTACCGTGTTGAGTGTTGTTTTTGAATGGAGTTTCACACCATCTCTTTCCATTGGAATTCCACACAATTTCCAATCCATGTATATTTCCATTCACATATTGGGTTTCACAATCCTTGTTTCCATTTTCACGCCACCAAATTTGCAATCCATGTTTCTTATTATTTATATATGGAGTTTCATTCCATTTGTTTCCATTTGGATAATAATGGGTTTTTGTTTCTTTTTTCATATCTTAATATTTGAATTCAATCCATGATCCGTGTTCAATGTCGTTTTTGTATGGAGTTTCATACTTTTTTTTCCCATTTGAATACCACCTAATTTCCAATCCATGTCTTTTATCGTTTACATATGGGGTTTCATACATTTTTTTTCCATTGAAATACCACCTAATTTCTAATCCATGTTTTTTATCATTAACATATGGAATTTCATATATTTTTTTTCCATTTTCATGCCACCACATCCTCAATCCATGAATCTGTTTGTTCACATATGGAGTTTCACAATATTTACTTCCATTTGAATAACATTGGGTTTTTGTTTCTTTTTTCATATCTTTCATATATGCTTTTATCTAATAGTTGAAATTAATCTTTGTACCATGTTCAATGTCGTTTTTGAATGTAGTCTCAGAATATTTATTTCCATTTTTATACCACACAATTTGCAAACCATGACTTTTATCGTTCACATATGGAACTTCCCAGCGTTTGCTTCCATTTTTATGCCACCCAGTTAATAATCCATGAATCTTATCATTTATACATGGAATTTCAGAACGTCTGTTTCCATTTGAATAATGTGAGGTTTCTATTCTATTCCTATCTTTCATATATTTTATTGTTTAACTAATTTATAATAAGAATGAATATGGAGTTTCAGCCAACAAAAAAAAGACTTCAAATATTTGAAGTCTTTTTTCATATCTTATTATTTTATATATTTAGTCACGTACTTTTTCAAGACGTTTCTCGAATGGGTTATACATAACTTGGTTAAGTCTTTTGTATACACCAGGTTCAAGAACGGTTGGGCCGTGTTCATCGTGGAACATGATAGCGTTTCCGCCTTTCACTTCGAAGAACAATTCATCACGATCAACAAATATATCTTCTTTTGTTAAAACTTCTGATTCAGAAGCGTATTCCACCAATGTTGTTCCTTTGCAAGGGCGAACAAGATGTGAGTGACCAGATACTTCACCAACACCTACTGTTAGTGAGTTTGTTTTGTCGATTGCCTTCATTCCTTTGACTGCATCTTTTTTTAATACGATAATTTCCATATCGCCTTGACGTTTTACATTTTTCATAATTTTCTTTTTTTTTGTTTTTAATTAATTTATACAAATTTACATTTTATTTTTGACAATAAAAAATCTTTTTTTAAGATTCTGTTTCAAGAGATTGAAGATATTGATCTCTGTTCATTCTGGATCCATCTTCATTTTTCAATGTAGATGCGATTGCTCCAATTGCACTTACTGCATTTTCTTCTTCTATGAATAAATAGTAATCTTTTCCAGTTGTTGTACATTTACAACCTACAATATAGGCATCTGAATCCAAGTGAAGTTTTTTACCTTCAATTTTATATAAAGAATAACGATCTTCATATGTAACTTCTTTGGTTTCAAAGTCATTTTCATCAAACTCTTTTGACATATCGTTTTTGTCAAAATTCGATTTGAACACGGTTCTTGGTTGAGTTTTTGTCAAAACTTCTTCATCAATTAGTTTTGCATCAACACCTTTTACGATTTCTTCTGGATCCAAGAATGATAACACTCTCATCAATTGTTCAGAGTTTCCATGATATTTCGTAAATGCTTCAGCTACAGTGATTGCTGGAATTGAATCAATTTTTGCAAACAATTCTTCCTCAGTCATCTTTGTGATGAATTTTTGGTATTGAGGTTCGTGATCCATTGTGTGAATAATAAAATCATCCAACCAATCTTGTTTGGTTTGTTCATGGTTATTCTTCATTATTGCAATGAATTCATCCATTGTATCAAATTTGATTCCCATGCACATGTATGAAATATCAGCGCTTTTTGGTGCTTCAATTTTTGTCTCTTCAATTTTTGTTGCTTCGATTTTTGTTTCTTTTTTTGCCATAATTTAATTTATTTGTTTTTCCTTATTAAACGCAAATATAAGGAAAAGGTTTCACATTTATTTAACTTTTTTTTATTATTTTTTTATATTATCTTTATCTTATTGATTTTCAACTATTTTGGACTTCCTTTATTTCTCATATTATTTTCTTTGGTTTATATAACAATGTGGTTTGGGTTTCAGCCAGGTTAATACATTTTAATAATTGAAGTCAATCCTTGATCCGTGTTGAATGTTGTTTTTGTATGAGATTATCCAACGTTTATTACCATTAGAATACCACCATTTATAAAACCCATGAACTTTTTCGTTCACATATGAAATTTCATATTGTTTGCTTCCATTTTCATGCCACACAATCATCAATCCATTCCTTTTATCGTTCACATATGGAGTTTCACATGATTTGTTTCCATTTAAATAATAAGATGTTCTTGTTTCAGTTTTCATATATTAATAATTGAAGTCAATTTCAGCACCATGTTCAAGGTTGTTTTTGTATGGAGTTCCATATTGTTTGCTTCCATTTGAATGCCACCAAATTGCCAATCCATGTCTTTTATCATTTACATATGGAACTTCCCAATTTTTGTTTCCATTTGAATGCCACCAAATTGCCAATCCATGTCTCTTCCCATTTACAAATGTGGCTTCAAAATGTTTGTTTCCATTTGACCAATAATCGATTTTTGTTTCTTTTTTCATATTTTAATAATTGAAGTCAATTATTGTACCATGTTCAAGGTTGTTTTTGTATGGAACTTCAAATGATTTGTTTCCATTTGAATGCCACCAAATTGACAATCCATGTCTTTTATCATTTACATATAGAACTTCCCATTTTTTGTTTCCATTGCCATACCACCCAATTGACAATCCATGTCTCTTATCATTTACAAATGGGGTTTCACAATATCTATTTCCATTATCATACCACCAAATTGCCAATCCATTTTTTTTATCGTTCACATATGGAGTTTCAGATGATCTGTTTCCATTTGAATAATAGTCGGTTTCTATTCTATTCCTATCTTTCATATATGCTTTTATCTAATAAATGAAATAAATCTTTGATCCGTGTTGGAGGTCGTTTTTGTATGGAGTTTCACAATATTTCTCTCCACTATAATGCCACCTAATTATCAATCCATGAATTTTATCATTGACATATGTAGCTTTACAACGTTTGTTTCCATTTGACCAATATGAGGTTTTTGTTTCTTTTCTCATATCTTAATAATTGAAGTCAATTTCAGCACCATGTTCAAGGTTGTTTTTGTATAGAGTTTCATATTGTTTGCTTCCATTATAATACCACCCAATTTCCAATCCACAAACCTTATCATTTACATATGGAGTTTCATACCATTTTTTTCCATTATAATACCACCCAATTCCCAATCCATGTCTCTTTCCATTTACATATGGAATTTCAGATGATTTATTTCCATTTTCATACCAATCAATTCTAAATCCATGAATCTCATCATTGACATATGGGGTTTCAGAACGTTTGTTTCCATTTTCATGCCACCCAATTTTCAATCCATGTTTTTTATCGTTCACATATGGGGTTTCAGAACGTTTGTTTCCATCTGAATAATAATCGATTTTTGTTTCAGTTTTCATATTTTAATAATTGAATTCAATCCTTGATCCGTGTTGAAGATGATTTTTGTATGGAATTTCCATCATTTTGTTTCCATTTGAATTCCACCCAGTTTCCAATCCATGAATTTTATTGTTTACAAATGGAATTTCCCAACATTTGTTTCCATTTTCATGCCACTCAATTAACAACCCATGTCTTTTATCGTTTATATATGGAGAATCATACATTTTATTTCCATTTGAATAATACTGGGTTTTTGTTTCAGTTTTCATATTTTAATAATTGAAGAGGATTCTTGTACCGTGTTGAATGTTGTTTTTGTATGGAATTTCCATCATTTTGTTTCCATTTGAATTCCACCAAATTGACAATCCATTAACATTATCGTTCACATATGGAATTTCAGAACGTCTGTTTCCATTATCACGCCACCAAATTTCCAATCCATGAATCTCATCATTGACATATGGGGTTTCACAATGCTTGTTTCCATTTGAATAATAATCGATTTTTGTTTCTGTTTTCATATCTTAATAATTGAAGCCAATTATTGTACCATGTTCAATGTCGTTTTTGAATGTAGTCTCAGAATATTTGTTTCCATTTTTATACCACCAAATTGACAATCCATGAACTTTATCATTTATATATGGGGTTTCATGTACTTTTTTTCCATTTTTATAATAATTGGTTTTTGTTTCTTTTTTCATATCTTAATAATTTAACTCAATCTCTGATCCGTGTTGTATAGATTTTTTGTATGGAGTTTCATACCATTTATTTCCATTCTCATGCCACCAAATTGATAAACCATGCCTTTTATCGTTCACATATGGAGTTTCATACCATTTGTTTCCATTTTCATGCCACCAAATTCTCAATCCATGAATCTGATTGTTCACATATGGAGTTTCAGAACTTTTGTTTCCATTTTCATGCCACCCAATTTCCAATCCATGAATCTGATTGTTCACGTATGGAGTTTCATGTCGTTTATTTCCATTTGAATAATAATGGGTTTTTGTTTCAGTTTTCATATTCTAATATTTGAATTCAATCCTTGATCCGTGTTCAATGTCGTTTTTGTATGGAGTTTTATACTTTTTTTTATTTCCATTGGAATACCACCAGACCTTCAATCCATGTCTTTTATCATTTACATATGGAACTTCCCAATTTTTGTTTCCATTTGAATGCCACCCAATTATCAATCCATGAAATTTTCCATTTACATATGGAATTTCACACCATTTGTTTCCATTTGAATAATAATCGATTTGTGTTTCAGTTTTCATATCTTAATAATTGAATTCAATCCTTGATCCGTGTTCAATGTCGTTTTTGTATGGAGTTTCATCCCACCTATTTCCATTATCATGCCACTCAACTTTCAATCCATGAGCTTTATCTTTTATATATGTAATTTCATACGATTTGTTTCCATTGTCATGCCACATAATTTGCAATCCATGAGCTTTATCTTTTATATATGTAATTTCATACCATTTGCTTCCATTTTCATGCCACCAAATTGACAATCCATGTCTCTTATCATTTACATATAGGGTTTCATACCATTTGCTTCCATTATTATAATATGAGGTTTTTGTTTCAGCTTTCATATCTTAAGAAATCTTTTGAATTTCAACATCGGATAAATCCCCAACAATTTTATCATAGCATAGGAAATCGATTCTTTTTGTATATCGTTTGTTCATGGAGTCTTTTGCGATCCATATACCAACTACGTTTTTATTTTTGGATATAACACGAATTGTGTCTCCATAATTTATGGATCCACCCCAACGTTTCAAAAGGTCTCTAGAACATGCGATCCATCTTACATTACCTTTCTTTAATTTGTTTAAATTAATCTTATCATTTGAAGCTGTTATAAGAGGGTCTGAGTCACATTGACTTGAAACTGGGTTGTAATATGTGGCTACCACTTTGATTGATTTGTAGGTAGGTTTCATGCGAAATTTCGATGTCTTTGTTGTAACGTTCTTATTTACCATAAAACTCATTACCACCACCATTATCATAAATGTTATTAAAATATTTTTCATAATTTTATATTTTTTTGTTTGATTCATATAACGATCTAAGTTTTGTTTCAGCCAAATCAATACTCGAACTCAACATTTGATCCATGTTCAAAATCGTTTTTGTATGGAGTTTCATACTTTTTTTTTCCATTTTCATACCACCCAATTAACAACCCATTCCTTTTATCTTTTACATATGGAGTTTCACACCACTTGTTTCCATTTCCATGCCACCCAGTTGACAATCCATATCTCTGACCATTTACATATGGAATTTCCCAACATTTGTTTCCATTTTTATGCCACTCAATTAACAACCCATGCTTTTTATCGTTCACATATAGAGTTTCAGAACGTCTATTTCCATTTGAATACCATCCAAATTCCAATCCATGAGCTTTTCCGTTCACATACATAGATTCATACCACTTATTTCCATTTTTATGCCACTCAATTTGCAATCCGTGCCTTTTATCGTTTATATATGGAACTTCCCAACGTTTTTTTCCATTGTCATACCACCCAATTTGCAATCCATGTTTTTTATCGTTCACATATGGGGTTTCATATGCTTTATTTCCATTTGTATAATAAGTGGTTTCTATTTTCATAATATAAACGTTTATTATTTTCCAAATACAACACTGGTATTTATATTGTTTTTGATTGCTGTAGACAAATCTTTGACTTTCAATATATCCTTAATCTTTTTGGAATTTTCTCTTGATAGTTTGAGATCGATAAATGTTGTTACCTTTCTTGTTATTGTATTTATTTCGCATATTTGTGTACCTGAAATTTCAGAAAGATATTTGTTTAACATTGTTTCAAATGGATCATTTGATCTGGAGAATAACGATCTGTTGTTTATATCATTTTCAATTGCTTCAATTTTTTCCAATACGTTTAATTCTGGATGCAATTTAAAGAATAGTCTCCTGGAAAATTTCATCATAAACATGCTATCAAGCTGTTCAACATTGAGTCCATATACCATTCCAAATAGCTTTTTGATTATATCATCATAATCTCCAAATTTTTCATAGTGATTCTTTGTAGCCTTTATGATGGCGATTTCCATTGTGGATAGATTTTTGATTTTTTTCATAATGTTTTTATTTTGTTGATATCTAACTGGAATAAATGTGACCAATAAAAATAATTATGGCCATAGTTTTGAATTTATTATTGCATACACTTCAAGAACAATCTTTTGGTGCTCATCAAATCCATCTTTTGAACTTATGTTTTTATAGCATCCACTAGACCACTCTGAGAAACAGCGTGTTGGGTAAAGACCACTCTTCAATTGCTCTGCACAATAAACCAATTGGTATGGATCTGGCCCTGTATATTTATCATCATCATCTTTATTAAAGTTTGGAGATATTTTTGCATACTTTGCAATAAACTCCATAATTCTTTTTGATAATTCTGACATATATTCTTTTTTGAGTTTTTCTATGGAAGCTTGTTTCATAAAATCCAGTACATCATCTTGTATGGTTTGATCGATTGTTCTTATTCGAACATATGCATCAATTATATCTTTTTCTTTCATATCGTTTATAACAATGTAGTTTTGTTTCAGCCAGGTTAATACATCTTAATAATTGAAGTAAATATTGGATCCGTGTAGGATGTCGTTTTTGTATGGGGTTTCATTCATTTTATTTCCATTTGAATACCACCCAATTTTCAATCCATGAACTTTTCCGTTCACATATGGAGTTTCCCAATGTTTACTTCCATTTGAATACCACCCAATTGACAATCCATGTCTCTGATCATTCACATATTGAGTTTCACAAGATTTGTTTCCATTGGAATGCCACCAAGTTTGCAATCCATGTATTTTATTGTTTATATATGTAGCTTTACAACGTTTGTTTCCATTTGGCCAATATATGGTTTCTATTCTATTCCTATCTTTCATGTGTACTTTTATTTAATACTTGAACCTGATCTTTGATCCGTGTTCAAGGCTGTTTTTATATGGGGTTTCATGTCGTTTGTTTCCATTTTTATGCCACCCAATTAACAACCCATGTCTTTTATCGTTTATATATGGAGTTTCGGAACTTTTGTTTCCATTTTTATACCAACCAACCATCAACCCATGTCTTTTATCGTTTATATATGGAGTTTCAAACATTTTGTTTCCATTTGAATAATAATCGATTTGTGTTTCAGTTTTCATATCTTAATAATTGAAGTCAATTGCTACACCATGTTGAAGATTGTTTTTAAAAGGAGTTTCATTCCATTTGTTTCCATTGTCATACCACCAAATTCTCAATCCATGAATTTGATTGTTTACAAATGGAATTTCCATCATTTTGTTTCCATTATCATTCCACCCAGTTTCCAATCCATGAATTTTATTGTTTACAAATGGAATTTCCCAACATTTGTTTCCATTTTCATGCCACTCAATTAACAACCCATGTCTTTTATCGTTTATATATGGAGTTTCGGAACTTTTGTTTCCATTTTTATACCAACCAACCATCAACCCATGTCTTTTATCGTTTATATATGGAGTTTCAGAACGTCTGTTTCCATTTGACCAATTTGAGGTTTTTGTTTCCGTTTTCATATAGGGAGAGTTTATTATTTTAATGATTGTTTTCCAAATTTGGTTACAACATATGTTCGGTGCCAAGATTCTTTACAAGAATCAACTAAGCCATATTCCAATAATTCATTTAATAAAAAATATGTTCCATTGAAGTTTCGTTCCATGAACCATTCCAATGTTCTTGTTTCATTATGAAATAACTCAGATTTCAAGAAATCCTGTTTTGTTTCATATTCAGCGTCATGGTATTCTGCATATCCTTTTTTGTTTATTTTTTGTAAAAGATCAAATGCTTCATCCGAAACTTCAAATGTGATTTTTTTCATTATTTATCAAGATTTTGTTGGTATTTTTTCAATGCTTCATACAGTATTGATCTGGTGTTTTCTCCATACACTTCTTTTATTTGATCAATTTTTTCTGTCAATAACCCATCCACAGCAAGCTGATGAATGGGCTTGCAATACATTCAGACTCTTTCGAGAACGATTGATTTACATGCGATTGGGCAATTGACAATGCCCTGCCCATCAAGCAAGTTTCCTTGCGAGATGGGGTGTTTGCTCCTACGAGCGATGTTTATTGCAGCATTTATATCTGCATCATATACCAATCCTGACTTTGCGTAAAATCGACAACCACGTCTCTCACCCTCTCGGATTCCTGAAACAGAGTCGATTTGACTTGTATATGCTGGTGAAACCAAACAAACATGCTTTCCCATGTTCTCGGCCTTATAAGTCAATACTCTCCTTAAATCGAAGAATGGAACTTGACTTACCCCATTTTTATTTTGTGTTTTATATTTTTTTGCCTTTATTCCCTTAAGATTCTCAAGTGCAATTACATTTGCATTTGTTTTGAGAATTTCATTGGCAACAAGATGTGTTTGATTCTTGTTTTTGTCTCTTTCTTTTCTCCTCAGTTTCTTGATATGTTTTCTTGAACTCTTGGTTCCCTTGGACTGGAGGCACCTCTTTATATATCTTAATTTCCTCTTATCTCCGTTAAACTTTTTGTCGATGATGAGTCTGCCATCAGAGCATGTTGCAACTCTTCGAATACCAAGGTCAACTCCAAGACAAAGAGTGGACTTGACTGGGTTAATTGCATTGTCAAAGGTCAAGGCAATCATTAATTTTCCGTTCCTCACAAAAATTAATGGGTCAACAAATTGATGCTTGTTCATTAACTCCTCAAGCTTCGGATATAGGGCGATTGAGAACTCTTTTTTCTTTTCCTTGGTCGTTATCCTTATCTTCGTTGGATCACCATTTACGTGAGAATAAATCCTCTTGTCGAGTCTCATTGAGAGATTGAGTTTCTCGAATGGTCTCGATATCTTATGTTTATTGGATTTAATTGACTTATATGATGCGAGACACTCCATTGCAGCACGAATGACCATCTGAGAAGGGAAATCAGAATGAGATTCTCTTGTTGGGTAATAAAATGCGTTATGCAATGGTTTGAGTGCGCTTAAACTCTTGAGATTGGAGAATTGAAGTTGACTTGCCTCATTAACGACAGAACGATATTCCTCCATGATGTTCATGATTAAATTCATGTCCACTGGGTTTGTTGGAATAAGTTCTGTGTTATAAGTTATCAATTTGTTTCTTATTTATTATAAATATACGCAAAATTAAAAAAAAAGAAAGTTTATCTGAAACTTTTTTTGTATATTTGCGTATATTCACTAAAAAGATGTCTGCTCCTCCCAACCACACTTCGTGATGATTGGGTTTCCGCAGACAAAAATGTTATGAATTTTTTATTATATTCATTTTTTCTGTTTTTAAACTCCTGAAAGAAACCTCTTCTGTATAAGCAAATAATGGTAATGCCAAAATTAAAAAAACCCAAAATGTACCAAGGAACAAAGATTGATAACCTCCAAATATTATCTTAGAGTCTAATATGGGTTTTCCAATAACATTTGTAGGTTGCTCATTAAATATTGACAACCAAGACCATTTTAAGAATGATGGCATATTTTCTATGTTCACAGCAACTATTGAAGCAAATGATATTAAAAACAAAACCAACACAAATGCATATAGGTATGAGGATGTTTTTTTTAGGTATATTTCTTTTAGAAACCCAAAATATGAGTATCCATGGTTTTTTATTATTTTTAAAGACGACTTAAATGACAAGATCATCAAAACTAACAATGTCGAGTATAAACAAATTTGAAAAATCATAATTATAAGTGTTTTTTTATATAAAACGCAAAAACTAAATAAAAGGTTTCAATATTTTTTGTTTATTCATTTTTTTTTCTTATTTTTGCTAAAATACTTAAAAATTGGCAAGATTAAAGAAAAAAACGTTTAAACCATACAAGGGTGTTGTAATTGACTTAACTGTTGAGGGTTCTCATACATATAATGTAGATGGGATATCTGTTCACAATTCGGCAGCTGGATGTCTATTAACGTATTGTTTAGATATCACAAAGATTGACCCACTGAGGTTTGGCCTTTATTTTGAAAGGTTTTTGAATCCTACCAGAAAAAGTCCTCCCGATTTAGATATTGACAGTATGGCTGATACAGACCATATATCAAATGATTTTTTATATAATAAATATGGAAGGGATCGTATTTTAAATGTTGGTACATTTTTAACCTTCAATGCAAAGGGTTGTCTAAAAGATGTTGTAAGAACTATTCGTGGAAAAGAATCAACTGGTTATGGATCAGCAGTTTCTGTTGTTACAGAGGAAATGCCAAATTTTGATAAAGAAGATATAACTTTAGAAGAATGGTTTAGGGAGTGGCCAAATAATGGTGAGTGTAGTGAAATTGCAAGAGATTTTTTAACAAATCCAGAAAATAAACAAATTATTGATATCACCCTAAAGTTGCAAGGTCAAATTCGTGGAATTGGACAACATGCTGCTGGAATAGTAATTACACCAGGTAAGTGTTGGAATTTTGTGCCAACGAGTGTTATTCCAAAGCCTAAAGGGGAATTTTCTTTGGTAACAGCGTTTCAAGAAGCAGACAAATCTGGTAAAGATCTTTCTACACTTGGAATTTTAAAACTTGATCGATTGAAACTTGAAACACTTAATGTAATAAAGGATACAATAACTTTAGTTAAAGAAATAAATGGAAAGGATATATCAGATGATGTTGATTATGTAGATTTGGATGATAAAAAACTTTTTGAGGAGGTAAATATTGGTATGAATCATGGCATTTTTCAATTTGAGTCACCTGGTATGAACTCTTTATTAAAGGGTGTAAAGATAGAGAGTTTTGATGAATTAACTGCTTGCAACGCTCTATATCGTCCAGGTCCAATGGGAATTGGAGCTCATAATGAATATATAAAAAATAAAAACCATCCAAGTGAAGCATCTTATATAAACGACTCTTTAAAGGAGATTTTTGCAGATAGTAATGGTGTAATGATATACCAAGAACATTTGATGTTTATTGCAAATAAGATTGGAAAGATGACTTTGGGTGATGGAGATTCATTAAGGAGGGCGATGGATAGAGCTTCTAAAACAATAGAGAAAGATGTATCTGGAAAGGAATTGACAGAAGATGAAAAAGAAGATAAGGAATATAAATTGTTTTTAAAATATTGGAATATGTTTTTGAAGGGAGCGGAAGATAATGGATTCACAAGAGATGAGGTGTCAGCATTGAAGGCTTACATAATAAAATATTTAGGCTACTCATTCAATAAGTGTTTGACCAAAAACCATAAAGTAATTTCAAAAAGTAGAGGTGAGATAAATATTCTAGATGTTGAAATTGGTGAGGAAATATTGGGATTCAATACAAAAACGAATATTGATGAATATAACAAAGTAAAGGAAATTCATAAAAACGGAAAGAAAAATGTTTATACAACCATTTTTGAAAGTGGAAAAACACTTGAGAGTACACTTGATCATAAGGTTTTAACAAGTGGTGGAATGTATCCAATTGGAGACGTTAATGATATGTCTTTAAAAACAAAGATGATAGATGGTTATGAATCAATATATCAATCAACAAAATTAAGCGTTATTGATACGTATGATTTGGAAATTGATAGTGATGATCATAATTATTACGCCAATGGAATATGTGTATCAAATTCGCATTCTGTTTCATATGCATATCTTGCAATGCAAACGTTGTTTTTAAAACATTATTATCCAACGGAATTTTATACATCATTATTAAACCATCCGAAAACAAGTGGAAGCCCAGATGATGTTAAGCAGTGGATTACATCAGTTGTAATATCTGCTATGTATAAAGGTATATCAGTTAGACCACCATCAAGAAAGTCTGGGTGGAATTGGAAGATGACTGGAGATAATGAAATATCAATGGGATTCAGTGCAGTAAAGGGGTTTGGAGACATTGCCTATAAAGAATTAACTGACTTTTTAAAAGAAAAAGAAAAGAAACTTGATACCATATCAAAATTTGCTTTTTTGGAATTACCATTTTCTAAGTTTAATAAAACTGCATTTGAGTCTGCGTTAAAAGCTGGTGTATTTGATGATTGGTCTCCCTCAAGAGAAGAAATGGCTGATTTATTTCAGAAAAGTAAAAAGTCAAAAAAGAAATTTTCTGCATCGCAATTAAGTTTGTTTGGAGCTTCTTATGAACCAGAATTGAAACATAATGAAATTAAGTTTAAAT
>Ga0163148_10001361_pt1 | contig 31872 bp, 29 predicted proteins | sample OliLakLV19MP7P2_FD_148606 | JGI IMG/M metagenome (GOLD analysis project Ga0163148, IMG submission 148606) | Freshwater microbial mat bacterial communities from Lake Vanda, McMurdo Dry Valleys, Antarctica- Oligotrophic Lake LV.19.MP7.P2 | ecosystem: Environmental > Aquatic > Freshwater > Lake >... | reverse complement strand
CAACTCTCCGCCATGACGTCCCCCTGGTCGCGCATGGCGGAGAGTTGCCCCAGGATGGCGCGGCAGCGTTCGCTTTGGGTGACGAGCAGCTGTAAGTCCTCGGCGCGCGGATCGTCGGGCGGCAGATCGCGCGCCATTTCTTTGGCGACGAGGTGAATGGTCGCCAGCGGCGTGCCGAGTTCGTGCGCGGCGGCGGCGGCGAGGCCGCCGAGCGCGGAAAGCGTTTGCTCACGCGCGAGAACTGCTTGCACAGCGGCGAGCGCGATGTTGAGGCGTTCCTCTTCCGCTGCGACGCGCCAGGCATAAACGCTGGTGAAACCGAGGCCGACGAGCACGGCGGCGGCGATGCCGAGTTGATAGAGCGCCGGCACATCGAACACCTCGCCTTGCGGCCATGGCAGCGGCAAGCGCCACACCGAGATGGCGCCGACGCAAACGAAGGTGAGCGCCGCCAGCATGGCGGTGACGGCCGGGCGCAGGATGGTCGCCGAGACCGCGACGGGCGCGACGAACAAAAACACGAACGGGTTTTGCAGGCCGCCGGTCAGCGCCAGCAACGCCGCGAGCTGAACGACGTCATAGGCCAGCTGCGCCGCCGCCTCCCACTCCTTCGCCAGCTCTTGCGAACGGCGGCTGGCGACAAGCCCGATATTGAGCGCGACCGACACGCCGACGCAGGCGAGCGCCCAGCTCAGCGGGAACTCAACGTCGAGCCCGTAGCGGACAAACACCAGCGCCGCCATTTGACCGACGATGGCGAGCCAGCGGAGCAGGATCAGCGTGCGCAGGCGCACGCGGCTTTGGGCGGTCCAGATGTTGGGGACCGGGGCGGGCATGCGGGCGTCTTGGACTGCCATCCCGCACCTCATGCGCAGGGTAAGGCGCCTGGCTCAAGGGTGCGTTCGTATGGCGCGCGTTAATCGCTATTGATTCTGCGAAGCGTTCGCAATAAGAGGGTCGCCGTGCTGAACGGGGACTAGGTGATGGCGACTCTGCGGGGAACGACGGCGCTGGCATTGGTGCTGGGGGTGTTTGGCGGCGGCGGCGCGCAGGCGCAGGAGGCGCAAGAGCGCCAATACGCCGAAAACGAGATCACGGTGACCGCGACCCGGAGCGCCGCCGATACGTTCGAGGTGCCGTCCGTGGTGACGGTGATCGATGCCGAAGAGATCGAAGAAAACCTCGCCACCGACATCAAGGACCTGATCCGCTTCGAGCCGGGTGTTTCGGTGCCGACATCACCCTCGCGCTTCTCAGCGGCGCTGGGCGCGACGGGCCGCGACGGTAATTCCGGCTTCAACATTCGCGGCATGGGCGGCAACCGTGTGCTGTTTCAGGTCGACGGCGTGCGCGTGCCGGACGGCTTCAGCTTCGGCCCAAATGCGTTCGGGCGCGGTGACTATGTCGATTTGGATTTGCTGCAATCGGTTGAGATCGTGCGCGGTCCGGCGTCGGCGCTCTATGGCAGTGACGGTCTTGCCGGTGTGGTCAGCTTCATCACCCGCAATCCTTCGGACTTCCTTTATGAGGACGAAAACTTCGCGGCACGTGCGCGGGTGTCGTACGCCAGCGCCGATGATAGTTGGGCCGAGAACATCACCGCAGCGGGACGGCTGAACGATCAGTGGGCGGCGCTAGTGGCGTACACGCGCCGGGACGGGCACGAGACCGAGAACCAAGGCGAGAACGATAACACGACGACATGGTCCACCCGCACCGTGCCGAACCCGCAGGAGTTTGAGTCCAACTCGGCGTTGGCGCGGATCGTGTTCGAGCCCAGCGACGCGCACCGCATCCGCCTCACCGGCGATTATAGCGACCGCACCACGGTGACCGAGCCGCTGACCGGCCGCAGCGCCACGGTGCTTGATCTGGATGGCCTGGACGAAAGCGAACGCTCGCGCGTCACGCTGGATTACACCTTCGACAACGAAGGCGGCGTGATCGATGATGCGTTCGTTGCGATATACGCGCAGACGAGTTCGCTGTTCCAATACACGTACGAAGATCGCACCCCCGCCGTCGATCGCACGCGACAGACCACTTACGACAACGACGTCTGGGGCATCACCGCACAAGCGGAAAGCGTGTTCGGAACAGGCATTCAGCAACGGTTTGTCTATGGCGTCGATTATTCGGTCACGACTCAAGGCGCCGTCCGCGACGGCACCGTGCCGACAGCGCCCGCGACCTTCCCCGAGCGCCCGTTCCCGGAAACCGAGTACGAGCGTTTCGGCGCCTTCTTGGTAGACGAGATTACGGTGTTGAACGGCACGCTGACCTTCTTCCCTGGCGTACGCTACGATTCCTATGAACTGACGCCGCATGACGATGCGCTCTATTTCGGCGGGCTGTCGGGTCAGAGCGACGAGCACATCTCGCCGAAGTTCGGCATCGTGGCGTGGCCGACCGAAACCTTCGGCGCGTTCTTCAACTATGCGTCGGGCTTCAAGGCGCCGGCGCCGAGCGAAGTGAACAATTACTTCGAGAACCTGACCTTGGGCGGCTTCGGTCAAGCCTACACTTCGGTGCCGAATCCGAACTTGACGCCGGAAACCAGTGAAGGCTTCGAAGCGGGCATCCGCGGCCGCAACTGGCGGGCGTTCGGCGCGGGCTGGGACTGGAGCGCCTCGGCGTTCGCTTCGTTCTATGAGGACTTCATTAGCCAGCAGGTCGTGAGCGGCTCGGGCTCGACTGTCGATCCGTTCGTCTATCAATACATCAATTTGAACGAAGTTGAGATCAGCGGCGCCGAGGCGCGGGTTCGCGGCTTCTGGGAGAACGGCTTCGGGTTCAACGCAGCGCTTTCCTATGCGGACGGCGAACAAACGACGCCTGCGGGCGCCGGTCCGCTGCAGACGATCGATCCGTGGAAGCTTGTTGCCGGCCTTTCTTACGACGAGCCGGACGGGCGTTGGGGCGGCCAGTTCATCGTCACCTATAGCTCCGGCAAGTCCGATGACGAAGTGATCGAGAACCGCGACGCGACCACCGCGAACGATCTGTTCACGCCGGACGCGTTCACGATCCTCGATCTCACCGCCTACTGGAATATCACCGAGAACGCGACGCTGCGCGCTGGCGTCTTCAACGTCACCGACGAGAGCTATTGGTGGTGGAGCGACGCGCGCGGGCTCTCAGCCACGTCCACGGTTCGCGACGCCTACACCCAGCCGGGCCGCAATTTCTCAGCTTCGATTTCGTACCGCTTCTGAAGGAGGATCAGATGAGCATGTCCCTAACGCGTCGCGGGTCGATGCTGGCTTTAGCCAGCACCGGGGTTGCGGCGGCCACGCCGGTCTTGGCGCAGACGCGCGGCAGCCAGGTGGAGCGCGACCGCGCGTCCATTCTGGCGATGGCCGGCGATTATCATGTGCGCTTTAATTTTGATGAGACGGTGCCGTTCGTCTCAGATTACACGCCGCTCGAGCCGAAGACGAGCGGCGGCTATGAAAGCGTGCGCGTCATCACAGACGACGGCGATTTCATCCAGTTGCAGCACATGCTTGTGGCCGATCATGAGGGCCAGACCTTCGTGATCAAGCATTGGCGCCAGGACTGGACGTATCAGCCGCGCAACGTGCTCGTGTACGAGCGCCGCAATTATTGGGCGCTGGCCGGCGTCACCAATAGCGAACGTCGCGGCGCCTGGTCGCAAACGGTGTGGCAGACGGACGACTCGCCGCGTTATGGCGGCGTCGGCCGCTGGGATTACGCCAACGGCCGCACCATCTGGGTCAGCAATCCGACCGCGCGGCCGCTGGCGCGCCGCGATGCGATCCGCAATCCGCCGTACGAGCGCTATCTGTCGATCAACCGGCACGCGCTGACGCCGACCGGCTGGGTGCATGAGCAGGACAACGAGAAGATCGGCACGCGTGATGGCCAATTGGTCGCCATCGTGCACGAGGATGGCGTCAATACGTATGATCGCTTCAGCGACTATCAGGTGGCGGCGGCGGATTCGTATTGGACCGACACGCGCGAATACTGGGCCGGCGTGCGCCAAGCTTGGGACGACGCGATTGCGCGCCGCCGCGGCGTCTATGTTGAAGAAGAGGCGCAGAACGGTGCGATCACTGGGCCGACCCTGATGGGGCTGGCGTCGCAAATCCACGATGGCGAAGCGCAAACGGCGCCGGCATTGGCGGAAGCGCGCGCGGCGATAGCGCAGGCGACGAGCGCGGCTTAAGCGCCGCGTCGTCATTTCGAGTGAGCGAAGCTGAGAGCCCGGAACCTAAGGCCCGCCAATTGGGTGTTGGCGCTTGGGTTCTGGGCTCATGCTCCGCATCGCCCTGCGGGGGGCCGTCAAACGACCGCTTTTTGCCGGAAGCGGAAGCTCAACCACTCCACGGTATGTCGCCGGTCGCAATCTCGATCACCATCATGGCCGCGCATATGAGCAGCAGCAACAACGCGACTTTGAGTTTTCGAGCAAATGTCCACCTAGCCATACGCGTAGGCTAGCCCGTCTTACACGCGGCACCAACGGCTGCCTTGGGCCAATACCGGACGCGTCCCATAACCCCAGGCTAGCCCACTACGCATCGCCTGGAATGACGTGGTGCATCACCGATCCAGCACCACCACCATCGGGCCGAGTGTTTCGCTTGTGTCTTGGCGCTCGAGCGAGGGCGCCCAGAGGCTTGAGACGGAGCCATCGAGGAAGAGCGCGTCGGTGCAGCCGAGTTCGTCGCGGAAGAAGCGGGCAAATCGGCCGAACGACACGAAGCCCGAGCTGATGACGAAATAGGCGGTGCGGCCGTCGCTGACGCCGACGCCGTTGCGCAGATTGCGCGAGGCGCCGTTCTCCGAGAAGCTTGGATGCATGGCGCCGTCGATCAACAACATCGGGCCAGATTGCGTCGCCCAGCGCGCTGGCGGCTGGGCGGCGTCGTACTCTTCCGACGTGTCGACATGCACGGCGCCGTCTTCGCCCTGCCAGAAGACGCCGTTCGGCTTCATGTGAAAATTGCCGGGGCCATCGGTAAGGCGGAGCACGTGCTGGCGTTCGCCTTCGGCCACATAGAGCCCTATCGGCGCGCCAGCGTCGTTGTACATTCCTGCATTCATGGCAAAGCGCACGCGGCGCGCATCGCGGCCGAGATCGGCTTCCAGATTGGCGAAGCTGCGCAGGTAATCGCCGCCGCTGCCGCGCGAGGCGAGGCGCAATTCATGTTCCTGCGCATCGAAAGTGCAGACGACGAAGCGGGAGTCTTCGAACATGCGCACGACGCAAGGTTCGTCGCGCGGGCCGGCGTCGCGGCGGAGGATCACAACGGCCGCAACCGCGAGCGCGCAGACGAAAACCGCGGCAGCCAGCGTTAGAGGCGAGAAACGTGACATTCAAATGTCACATGCGCCGGTTTTGCCTGTCATCTCAAGCCTGCGGCATTGCGCCCCCTGTGCGCTCGCGCCGCGTTGATCGGAAGGCGTTGGCGCGGTCAACTTTCGGCAATGGCAGACCCCGTCGAGACGCCGCGCCGCAATTTGACGGGCGCTATCGTGCCCGCGCTTGCGGCGGCGGGATTGGCTGCGCTTGGCACGCTTTTCCTGGTGAGCCGCAATGGTGACGAGGCGGTCGCCGATCTCGGCCCCTGCATTCTCGAAAACGCCGATGGCGTTGGCGGCCCGATCAGCCTGGTCGATCCGAATGGAACGCGCATCACCGAAGCTGATTTCGCAGGCCAGCCGGCGGTGATCTATTTTGGTTTCACGCACTGCCCGGACATCTGCCCGACGACGATGTATGCGGTCGGCGAAGCGTTGGCGGAGGATACTGGGTACGATCTGCAGTCGATCCTGATCAGCGTCGATCCGGCGCGCGATACGCCAGCCGTTATGGGCCAGTACGCGCGCACGGAGGGCTTTCCCTCGGGCTTGGTCGGGTTGACCGGCAGCGAAGCGCAGGTGGAGGCGGCCAAGCGCGCTTTCCGCGTCTATTCCAGCCGTTCGGACATCGCTGGGGCGCCGGCGGACGTCTACAATGTCGACCATTCCTCACTGCTCTACGTCGTCGACGATTCGTGGCGCACGGTGGCGATTATCCCGACCATGGCGCGGGCCGATCCGAACGACCCGCGAAGCCCGATGGTGGCGACGCCGGTTGCCCAGCTGAATGCCTGCATCGCTGCGGGGCTGGAGCGCTCTTCCTGATTATGGGAAGACACGCCGTGGCTGCTTGGCGGGCCGGGTAGGGTTCATTACATTACCGGAACGGGATGTCGTGGTGGGGGAACACCGCTCTTCAGCCCTGGTAGGACGTGTGGCCTAGTCGCCTCTGTGGCGCCGCGGTGCAACAAACACGCCCGATCAGGCGTCTTATCTTGTTGGAAATGCAAAGCGCCGCAGAATCAGGATTGATTGCTGCAGCGCAGCACGGAAGGGCCGAATGCTCTATTCGCTTTATGAACTCGGACACCTCTCAGTCGCGCCGCTGCGGATAGCGGCGCTGATGCAGTCGACTGTCCTGCGCTCGGCTATGAACCCGATGGCGGCGACCGAGGTGTCGCGCACCGCCGTTGCGGCGTCCGACTTGTTCGAAAGCGTGACCCGCCGCTACCGCAAGCCTGAATGGAATTTGCCGACGACCGTGGTGAACGCGATCGAGGTTCCGGTGACGCCGCGCGTCGTCTGGTCGACGCCGTGGTGCCGCATGCTGCACTTTGAGCGCGACGCCGATGCGCTGAAGGCGGCGCGCGGCGATAAGCCTGATCCGACAGTGCTGTTGGTTGCGCCGATGTCGGGCCATTACGCGACTTTGTTGCGCTCGACCGTCGAAGCATTTTTGCCGGACCACGAAGTCTACGTCACCGATTGGTCAGACGCACGCATGGTGCCGGTGATCGCCGGACGCTTCGATCTTCACGATTACATCGATCACGTTATGGGCATGCTGCGTGCGCTGGGTCCGCAGACGCATGTGGTTGCTGTGTGTCAGCCCGGGCCGCTGGTGTTGGCGGCGGTGGCGATCATGTCGGCGGAGGACGATGCGTGCACGCCGGCGACGATGACGTTTATGGGCTCGCCCATCGATGCGCGTAAATCGCCGACGGCCCCGAATAAGCTTGCTGAAACGCGCGACCTCGACTGGTTCAAGCAGAACATGATCCATACGGTGCCGGCGCTTTATCCGGGCGCGTTCCGGCGCGTTTATCCGGGCTTCCTGCAGCTCGCCAGCTTCATGGGTATGAACCTTTCGCGCCACGTCGATGCGCACAACGCCTATTTCCAAAACCTGGTGAAGGGCGACGGCGACAGCACTGATCGCCACCGCGAGTTCTACGACGAATATCTCGCCGTGATGGATCTCTCGGAAGAATTCTACATCCAGACGCTCGAAGAGGTGTTCCAGAAATACACGCTCGCCAACGGCGAGATGGTGCACCGCGGCGTCCGCGTCGACCCTGGCGCCATCACCAAGACGGCGCTGCTGACGGTCGAAGGCGAAAACGACGACATTTCCGGCATTGGTCAAACGCAAGCCGCGCACGACCTTTGCGCCAATTTGCCGGAAAGCATGCGCCGCGATTACATCCAGCCTGGCGTCGGTCATTACGGTGTGTTCTCCGGCCGCCGCTTCCGCACCGAAATCTATCCGCGCATGCGCGAGTTCATCCGCGCTTTCCAATCGGAAGCGGCGCGGAATCCTAAGCGCGCGAAGCTGAAGGTTGTGAGCGAGTAGGCTCGCTGTTCTTCGTTATTCCACACGCGCGGAGCGCGATCTGGAACCCAGGGCACACGATGAGCTGGTGGCCCTGGGTTCCGGGTTCGTCGCTGCGCGACGCCCCGGAATGACGGCTAGGTTTTTGGCCCGCTCCATGTTGGCTGCGGCGCGGGGTCGACCAACGTCATCCCTTTCCCTTCTGCTGCCCGCACGGTCATTCCCGCCTGATCGAAATTATCCAGGCAGCGGACGTTGACGCCGTAATGATCGGGCATCGAGCGTTTGCGGTGGAAGGGATAGATGCCGCAGACGCTGCAAAAATAATGGCGCGCGATCTTCTCGTTCCATTGATAGAGCGTGAGCGTATCAGCGCCGGCGAGGAGCTTGAAGCGATCCTCGTGTACGGTCGTCATCAGCGCGTTTTTCTTGCTGCAGAGCGAACAATCGCACGTATAGAGATCGGTGATTTCAGTATCGATCTCGAAACGAATGGCGCCGCAGTGACAGCTTCCGGAATAGAGGGGCATGTAGCGAGGCTACTGCGCACGATCAGGTGCGTGAAGCCGCGCTTCGTGAGATTCTTCCGTATGCGTGTCGATTCGCGGCCGAAGGTCCATCCTACTCAAACCGAGATCGAAACGATCGACGGTCGCCGTGTGCCGGTGAAGCTGATCGTGAATCCGCGCGCGCGGCATGTCTCCGTGCGCATTGATCCGACGCGCCGTGAAGCCATCGCCACCGCGCCGTCGGCGCGTTACTTGAAACGCGCGGCGCAGTTTGCCGCCGAACGCGCCGGTTGGATCGCACAAGAGCTTTCGCGTCTGCCGCAAGGCGTGACACTGACGCCGGGTTCGACCGTGCCGCTGCGCGGCGTGCCGCATCTGCTGGTTTACGAGCATGGACGCACGCCGCCGCGGATTGAAGGCGGCGATATGCCGAGGCTGATCGTGCCGGCGCCGGATGTGGCGCTGTTCGAGTCGCGGCTGGTGCGTTTCTTCAAAGATCAGGCGCGCGAGGATCTGATCGACCGCGTCGCCGTCCACGCCGTGGCGCTGGGCGTAAAGCCGGTGCGCATTCAGGTAAAGGAGCTGCGCTCGCGCTGGGGATCGTGCTCGGTCGACGGCGTGCTGTCGTTCTCGTGGCGGCTTATCCTCGCGCCGACGTACGTGCTCGATTATCTCGCCGCGCATGAAGTGGCGCACCTGCGGGAGATGAACCATTCGCGGCGTTTCTGGACGCACGTGAAGCGCTGTTTGCCTGAGTTCGAAATCGGGCGGCAATGGCTGCACACGCGGGGCAGCGAGCTGCACGCCGTGGGTTTGGTCCGCTAGGACTTCTTCGGCGCAATCATTCTGAACTCGCCGTTCTCGTCCATGAAGACGTGCTTCAGCGCGCCCAGAATGTGCAGCGAGATCAGGGCGAGCAGCCCCCAGCGGCCAATGGCGTGCATCAGTTCGGCAAACTCGTGCACGCCGTCGTTGGCGGTGGCGAATGGGCTTGGGAGCGAGATGACGTCGAAGATGTTGATCGCGCGCCCGCCCGACCAAACCGCTAGCGGGCCGGAGATGATTTGGATCAGGATGGCGAGCAGCATCAGTTGATGCGTGGCGCTTGAAAGAAACTTGAGCGGCGGCGCCTGCTCCGGCGGCGTCGGGTGAGGCTGCGCGTAGCTTGAGATCACCCGCGCCAGCAGCACGAGCGCGAACGAGGCGCCGATGGAGATGTGCCAGCCCATCAGCATGCCGCGCGCTTCACGGTCGCCAGCGTCGCCGGCCATGTCGGCGCGAAAGCCAGTGACGAACATCGCGGCAATGATCAGCGCCGCGGCCCAGTGCAGCGCGATCGAGAGCCAGCCATAACTGCGCTTGTCGTTGATCCATTGCATGGCGTTGCTCCTTGGGCTCGCGCCTGGCGCGCCATGGGCGAAAGGATACGGGCTCAGTGGCATTGCACAACCTGTCTCCGGCGGCTGAGTTTGCGAGCGCTAGCGATGTGCAAGTGAACAAAGTTGAGCGTGCAACCGCGCAAGAAAAAAGCTCCCCGTGTTCCCACGGGGAGCTTCGTAGTGGCGCTGACTTTGCGCTTAGTTGCTGGCGCCGCCGCCGGGCGGGACGCCGGGGCCGATGTGCTGGTTGAAGAAGCCGAGCGCCTCGGTCAGCACCGTCCGCCAAGCTTCGCCGTTATTTGGCGAGGCGTAGTGGTCGATGTCGACCAGCGTGATCAGGCGCGCATCCTTCCCGGCGCGGCGCATCGCTTCTTGCATAAGGATGCTCTGCTCGATCGGGACGGTGATGTCTTCATCGCCGTGGATCATCAGCAGCGGCATGCCGACACGGGCCGCGTTTTGCGCGGCGGAGACCGCATCGATATCCGCCTCGCCGCGGCTGCCCATGGCGTCGGTCCAGTACTGGTATGACGTCGAGCGCACGCCGCCGCCGCCGCCGCCGCCCTGCACGTCGCCGCGATCGCCGCTGCGCACCCAGCGCAGCATCTGACGCAGGTCCGAAACACCGGCGCCGGCTACCGAGCACTTGAAGATGTCGGCGTTCATGAACGACGCGGTGAAGGCTACGTAGCCGCCATACGACCAGCCGTTGATGCACACGCGGTTAGGATCGGTGATGCCGGCTTGGATGAGGTGACGCGTGGCGTCGGCGACATCTGCCTGCATGCGTCCGCCCCACTGGCCGTGGCCGGCCACGACAAACGCGCGCCCAAAGCCGCCTCCGCCGCGGAAGTTCGGCTGGAACACCGCGTAGCCTTGGCTTGAGAACGACTGCGCAAACGGATCATTGCCCCACACGTCGCGGCCTTCAGGGCCGCCATGCGGAACGACGATCGTCGGCAAGTTGCGCGCGGCTTCGCGGGTGACGCCGGGCGGGAGCCAGAGATAGCCCCACTGACGCTGGCCGTCCGAGGTTGTGTATTCCACCACATGCTGCGTGGGCAGCAGCGCCCGGTTGATGCCGCTCCGTTGCGAGATGATCGAGTTCATCGTGCGGGTGGAGTGAGTGTAGAGATAGTAGGTGCCGAGATCTTGCGGTCCGTTCGTGTAGATGAGCCAACGATTGCCATCATCGGAACGGTCGACGAGCATGACGTTGACCTGATCGCCGAGGGCGGCGTTGATCGAAGTCCAGCGTTCGCCGAAGGCGGCGTCCTTGGCTTCGCAAGTCCAGCGATATGCCCACCAGCACGCCGCTTGAAGCACGTTGTTAGCGGTGTCGAGTTCTGCGTCGGTGATATCGAAGTTCGGGTTGGTCTGAACCGTCTCGGTGTATTGGCCGGTGCCGGCATTGTAACGATAAAGGCCACTGGTATCGCTGCCTTCGCGGCGGGCGAGCACGTAGACCTCGCCGGGCTGCGTGGATGCGCCGACGGGTTGGAAATCTGGACCAGAATTAGCGGCGGCGGCGCCGCGATAGCGGGCGATTTCGCTCCAGCCGCGCTGACCTGGGCCGCGGCGAAGCCATGCAAAGCCGCTGCCGTTGGCGATGCTGTCTTGGCGCAGCACTGGCGTGCCGTTGATGTCGACGACGAAATTGAAGGTGTAGATGGTGCCGTTCTCGACAACGTCGAAGCGGCCGGTGCTGATGTTCACCTTGCGCAGTTCGGCGCCGCCCTGCGTCGGCACGATGAGCAGGATGTGGTCCTCGTCGCGGGGCAAATCGCTGACGATGCCGGCGTCCAGATACGTGGACAATGCGGACGGATCGTAGAGCTGCACCAAGTTAGTGCCGTCCAGGTTCGATGCGTAGATGCGCGTGTTGGTTTCGAAACCGTCGTCCATGCGGGCGCGATTGCGATACATGCTGCCGCCAGCGTCGGCGACAACGCGATTGCGCTGAATGAGACGGAAGGTGACGCGCGAGTTGTTGGCGAAACCAACTTGGCTGATTTCCAAGCTCTGATCGGCGCGGGCGCGTTGAATTGCGGCCGGTCGGCGCGTTTCGAGATCGACCACGAGCAGCGTGTCGCCGACATCATCGCGGCGGATCACGGCGAGGTGGCGACCATCTGGCGAAAGCGTTGCGCCGCGGAACTGATCGTAGCCCAAGAACCAATCAAGCGGCGCGCGTTGCTGCGCCATCGCGGGCGTCGCAAGCGCCAAAATCGTCCCCGCTAGGACGAGCAAAGTACGGATCATGAATACCCCCAAACGCCGATGATACGGGCGACGTGAGCGTTTGGTTTACTCAGAGCGCGGGGGTTTGTCAGCCCGCCGACCGCAGCGGAACCGAGCGATCTTAGCCCTCCGGGCCGAAATCGAGGGAGCGGTCTTTGTCGTCCGGTGGCATTGGCACTGGGTTGCCGACATTTACGCCGATTGGCGCGCCGATGGCGGTGATGGTCGGCTCTGTGGGGTCGGGAAGGCCCGCGTCATAATCCGCGCCCGTCGGCATTTCGAGCGCGCGGATGGGGGTGTCACGCAGGGCGACCGGCATGAACCGCGCCCAGATATCGGCCGGCAGCGAGCCGCCGGTGACGCGGGCGGTGGTGGCGAAGTTGTCGTTGCCGACCCAGACGCCGGCGACCAGGCCCGGCGTGTAGCCGATGAACCAGGCGTCGCGATAATCATTGCCGGTGCCAGTTTTGCCGCCGATCTCGCGGCCGCTGATGCGCGCGGCGGTGCCCGTGCCGGAATCCACGACACGGCGCATCATCAGGTTCATGTAGCGGAGCGGGCGCTCTTCGATGACGCGCGTGCGCTCAGCGCGGAAGCTCCACATGGTCTCGTTGTTGTTGGCGCGGCGGATGCGGGCAACGCCGTGCGGGCGCACGAGATAGCCTTCGGACGCCATCGCGCCATAGGCGCCGACCATTTCGAGGAGGGTGATCTCCTGCGCGCCGAGCGCCAGGGAATGGTAGTTGTGCAGCGGCGAGCGGACGCCGAGCCGACGCGCGACGTCGATCACCTTGGCGCCGCCGACTTCGTTGGCCACGCGGATGGCGACCATGTTGAACGAGTTCGCGAACGCGCCGTTGAGCGTCACCGCACCGTGGAATTCGTTGGTGTAGTTGCCCGGCGTCCAGTCCGGCTGCCCTTCGATGGAGATCGTGATCGGCGCGTCTTCGCGCACGCTCCATGGCGTCAGGCCATTTTCCATCGCGGCAAGGTAGATGAAGTATTTGAACGACGAGCCAGGTTGGCGGCGCGCTTGGGTGGCGCGGTTGAACTGGCTGGTGTCGTAGTCGCGCCCTCCGACCATGACGCGGACGCCGCCTTCATCGTCCATGGCTAGAGCCGCTGCTTGCTCAACGCGGCGCGCTTCGCCCTGCTCGGCCAGGACGAGTTCGACCGCATCCGCCGCGGCCCGCTGGGCGCCGATGTCGATCGTGGTTTCAACGACGAAGTCATCGCGCTGGTTGCCGATGATGTCGTTGAGCAGCGGATCGATCCAGTCGCGATAATAGGAAAGCACGCCGGCTGGATTGCGGCGGCTGATGACCAACTCTTCGCCGAGCGCCGCTTCACGTTCCGCCGCGCTGATGAAGCCCATGCCGACCATTTCGTCGAGCACGATGTTGGCGCGGTCGCGCGCCGCCGCGATGTCCTGGCGGGCCGGATTGAGACGCGACGGGGCTTTTACGAGACCCGCGATCATCGCCGATTGCAGCAACGTGAGTTCGCGCGCGGGGCGGTCGAAATAGCGCTCTGCGGCGGCTTCGATGCCGTAAGCGCCGGCGCCGAAATAGACGCGGCTGAGGTAGAGCGCGATGATTTCGTCCTTGGTGAAGCGGCTCTCCAGCCAGAACGCCAACATGATTTCCTGCGCCTTGCGGCGCCAGGAGCGTTCGTTGGTGAGGAAGAGGTTCTTCGCCAGTTGCTGCGTAATGGTCGAGCCGCCCTGCACGACGCGGCCGGCACGAATGTTCTCGGCGCCAGCGCGCATCATGCCGCCAAAGTCGACGCCGAGGTGGTCGTAGAAGCGGCGGTCTTCGATGGCGATGAAAGCTTGCGCCACGTAGGGCGGCAGCGAGGCGATATCGACCGGCGGCGCGTTTTGCGCGCCTTCGCGCAAGATAACGTGGCCGTTGCGATCGAGGAAGGTGATCGACTGGCCTTGGCGCGCTTCCCACAAATCGTCGGTGGAGGGCATGCCCCAGGTGACGAAGAAGAAAAATCCGATGATGACGGCGACGCCGCCGGCCGCGGCCCAACCGCTCCACACCGCCGCTTCGCGCATGTTGCGCGGATGTTTGATGTTGGCGGCGCGGCGGATGGCTTCGCCGCCGAAGGCCCGCGAGGCGCCAAAGAAGGCGACAACCTTCGGCTCGAGTGCGCGCCAGAAATCACCGACTGTGTCGCCGATGCGGGCGCCGATCTGGCCCTGCCAGGTCGGCTCCGGCTCGGGGGGCAGTTCGTCGGGATCGCCAGCGGCGCGGAAATAGTGTGGGGGCAACTCGCTGCCGGACGATGGCGTCGGCTGCGCGGGCGTCGGTTCAGTGGGATCGTCGGCCGCTGGATTGTCCCACGCGTCCTCCTCGTCGGTGCTGGCGGAGAGTGGCGGGAGGATCGGCGGGGGCGCGGGCGGCGGAGCAGGTGGGAGCGACGGCGGCGTCAGGGCCACTGGCGGCGTTATTGAAGGCGTGTCCTCGAATAAATCCTCAGGCGCAGCTTCGCGCGCGGCATGGTCATCCTGACCCGCCGGCGGCTCGGCCGCCTCAGGCGGCAGCTTCGGAGGTGTGTCCTCCGGCTCGTTTGGATCGTTCTCGTCAGCCACCCCGGCTCAACCTCCGCGCCTGCTGGTAGCGCGATTCGACGGCGTACTTGCCCTGATGGGCAGGTCGCCGATCATATGTGGCGAAAACGCGGCGCGGAAAGTGCTTGTTCCCGCCTGACTACGCCCAATATTGGCGCATGGGCAATCGTTCGCAACCGAAACAGGCGGTTGCTTTTTCTTGCGAGAACAAGGCAGCCCATCCATATATGAGACTGTGTTTCGGGCGGTTCGCGCCGCTCCAGAGGAGGAAATGATGAACGAGTATCTGGGCCGCGCAGGCTCTGTGCCCATCGATAGGGACGCACAGGCCATCGACCCCGGTCTGCGGAAGTTCATGCTGGGCGTTTACACCAAGATGGGCCTCGGCCTGCTGTGGTCGGCGCTGCTCGCCTATGCAGTAGGGACCATCCCGCAGGTGACCGGCATCGTTCTGACCGCCCCTGTTGTTTACATTGTTCAGTGGGGTCCGCTGGCCATACTGCTGGGCTCCAACTTCTTTATGCGCAACGCCTCGCCGATGGCCTCTGGCCTGCTTTATTGGTCGGTCGTGACGCTGATGGGTGCGGGCCTCGGCGTATGGGTGTATCTTGCGACAAGCGCCGTCGGCGTGACCACCACCGGCGGCCGTGAAATTCTGGTGACGTTCGAAGGCATGGCCAAGGCGTTCCTGCTGACCGCCGGCGCCTTCGGTGCGCTCTCTCTCTACGGCTACACGACCAAGCGAAACCTGAGCGGCCTCCACTCGATGCTGATCATGGTGACCTTCGGTCTCGTCGCCATCAGCTTGCTCAACTTTTTCATCTTCCAGTCGGGGATGATGGAAGTGATCATGCAGGCGGTGACCTTGGTCGTGTTCTCGCTGTTGGTCGCCACGCAGACCAACCAACTGCGCGAGAGCTATTATCACTTGGCCCATGACGAGCGTGGCCAAGCGGTTATGACCAATTTCGGCGCGCTGAACCTCTACATCGCGTTCGTGACGATCTTCCAGATGCTGCTGAGCTTGATGAGTTCACGCAACTAAAGGTAGATCGGCCTATCCCACCAGGAACGCCCCGGCCTCGGCTGGGGCGTTTTTGTTTAGTCGCCGATCACGCGCATGCGCTTGGGGACCAGGACGTCCAGCACGCGCTCCAGATCGTGGCCCCGGCGCAGCACGCGGCCATCAACGGCCCGGACGCTGTAGGCGCCTTGAGCGCGCGCTTCCTCGGGACGTTTCTCGATCTGGTAGAGCGGCGCTTCACTTGCACGCCTGTAGACGCTGAACAGAGCGCGGTCGGGGAGGGCGTCGAGCGCGTAGTCGCGCCACTCGCCGGCCGCAACCATGCGACCGTAGAAACGGAGCAGGCGGTCCAGTTCCGGACGCTCGAAAAACACGCTGCGTCCGCTCATCTTGCGAGTCTCCGAACTTGTACAAAGCGTACAACACCGGTGGCGCCGAGCGTTACATCATTAAAAATCTCGCAGGTCGGCTTTCCGCCCGATTTTGCGCTTGCTCTCGCCTCAGACGAGCGCGACCTTATGTGTGTGGCCGGCCGGAGAAAGGCTCGTGCTGGGTATCCATCAGCCCCCCCAGCCCCCCCAGTACGCGCTTCGGTCGGTCACATCTCATCTCCAACAAGCCCGCGGCGCTCGCGGGCTTTGTTGTCTATGAGCCGCAGAAAATCCGCATAAATCAAGCGTTCCAGCGTGTTGCACAGCGGCCTTGTTGATGCGCGATGGGTGGCGGCGGAACTCCCGATCGGCGCCGGTTCGCTGGCCGCTTCGGCTTTCATTCCATTGTAAGAATCCGACGGAATCACCACGCGGTGATTCGCCGGAAGGGCCGCCCGCCTGTGGATAAGAAGCGGTGGCCTTTTCGCCAGAACCGCCCTATGAGCGGCGCTCGCTTTTTCGACGAGGAAATCCACAAACATGCTGCTGCAGGTCGACGGTCTGCGGAAGACGTTCGGTCGCCGCGTTGCGGTTGACGGCATCGGGTTCTCACTCGACGTCGGTGAGATCGTCGGCTTCCTCGGCCCCAATGGCGCCGGCAAGACGACGACGATGCGGATGATCGCCGGCTATTACGAGCCGGACGAGGGCGTCGCCAAGGTCTTCAACATCGATGTCGCTCAAGATCGCCGCCGGGCGCAGGAGCGCGTTGGCTATTTGCCGGAGGGCGCGCCGCTCTATGGCGAGATGACGCCGTGGAGTTTTCTGCGCTTCATCGCCGAAGCCCGCGGCATGAGCCGGGAAGCTGCCCGCCACGCCGTGCGTCGCGCGGCCCAGGACGCTAATCTCGGAGATAGCATCGAGCGGCCGATCGACACCCTCTCCAAAGGCTTTCGCCGGCGCGTCGGCTTCGCGGCGGCGCTGCTGCACGATCCGATGCTGCTAATCCTTGATGAGCCCACCGACGGTCTCGATCCGAACCAGCGCCACGCTGTGCGCGACCTGATCAAGAAGCTCGGCGAAGACCGCGGCCTCATTATCTCGACGCACAGTCTCGAAGAAGTGGAGGCGGTCTGCACCCGCGCCATCATTATCGATAAGGGGCGGATCATCGCCGATAAGACGCCGCAAGCTTTGATCGATGATCACGGCACGCTGGAGCGCGCATTCGCGGCGCTGACCGCCGGGGAGGAGCGCGCATGACCAAGCGCCCTGGCCTTTCCAGCATGCTCGCCGTCTATCGGCGCGAGCTGCTTGCTTATCTCACCACGCCAACGGCTTACGTGTTCGTTGCGGTATTTCTGTTCGCCATCGGCCTTTTCACCTTCCAGGTTGGCGGTTTCTTCGAAGCGCGGCGCGCCGATCTTTCCGCGTTCTTCGGCTTTCATCCGTGGATATTCATGATCTTCCTGCCGGCGATCGCGATGCGGTTGTGGGCGGAGGAAAGCCGCTCCGGCGCGCTCGAACTGCTGCTGACATTGCCGGCGCCGACGTGGTCGCTGGTGCTGGGCAAATTCCTGGCGGCTTGGAGCGTCGCGGGTACAGCGCTGCTGCTGACCATTCCGCTCTGGATCACCGTCAACATCCTCGGCTCACCCGACAACGCGGCGATTTTCACGGCGTATCTCGCGAGCTTCTTGATGGCCGGCGCTTACATCGCCATTGGCTCGGCCATGTCGGCGATCACGCAAGCGCAGATCGTGGCGTTCGTGCTGGCGGTGCTGATCTCGTTCCTGCTGACGGCGCTCGGCTTGCCGCTGGTGCTCGACTTTTTCTCCGGCGTGACTGGCGGCGGCATGGCTGAGGCCATCGCGCGCTTTTCGCTGCTGCATCATTTCGACGCCGCCCAGCGCGGCGTCGTGGAGTTTCGCTCGGTGTTTTACTTCGTCTCCGTGATCGCGCTGGCCCTCGGGTTCACCGCGCTTGCGGTCGATGCACGGCGGGGGGGCTGAGCCATGAGCGCACGCCGCTTCGCTTTCCTCGCCGCCTTGGCGCTGTTCGTGGCCTTCGTCTCCGCGAACGTGATCTCCAATTCGTGGTTCCGATCCTGGCGCCTCGATCTGACCGAGAGCCAGCTCTACAGCTTGAGCCCAGGCACTCAGCAGACGCTGGACGAGCTGTCTGAGCCAATTGAACTCACGCTCTATTATTCGCGCGACGCCGCCGCGTCGATGTCACAGCTGCAAGCGTACGCCGCGCGCGTGCGCGAGATGATGCAGACGTTCCAAGCGCGCTCGCATGGCCGCGTGCGCTTCGTCGAAGTCGATGTCGAAGCGTTCTCCGAGGACGAGGACGACGCGGTCGCTGACGGCATCGAGCCGATCCGGCCAACCGAGGGCGCCGATCCGATCTATTTCGGACTCACCGGCGCCAACGCCATCGATGATCGTGTCGGCATCGGGTTTTTGGATCCGCAGCGGGAGGCGTTCCTCGAATATGAGATTACGCGTCTCATCTTCGAACTTGAGAATCCCGAACGCACCAGCGTCGCACTGATCACCTCGCTGTCTATCGATCCTGCCGCGGCTGGCGATCCGCTCGGCGGCGGGCAGTCGGTGTTCGCGACCGAGATGGGCCGGTTGATGGAGGTGGCCAAGCTCAGCCCCGACTTCACCGAGATTCCTGACGTTGACGTTCTTGCGATCATTCACCCCGGCGCGCTCTCTGCCGCGCAGCTTTACGCCATCGATCAATTCATTTTGCGCCGTGGCCGCGCTTTCATCGCGCTCGATCCCGCGTCGCTGATGGCGGAGCAATCGAGCGGCGGTTTCGATCCGTTCAATCCGGTGGCGCCGGCGCCGACGAGTTCGAACTTGGAGCCATTGCTGGCGCGCTGGGGCGTCGCCATGGCGCCGAACGTGGTGCTCGATCTCGACGGCGCGCTGGGCGTGACCGTGCAGGACCCGCAGACCGGACAAACCACCGAGGCGCCGCAGCCACTCTTCTTCGCAGTGCCGGCGGCGCAACTCAATCGCGACGACCTGATGACGGCGTGGCTTCGCCGCGGCGTCAATTTCGGGCTCGCCGGCGGGCTCACCACCAGCCAGCGCGAGGGCGTCACGTTCGAGCCGCTGGCGCGCACCAGCGGCCGCACCATGCGTATGCCGGCCGCCACCGCGATGATGCGCCCGTCGCCGTTCGACGTCATGCAGGTGTGGCCCGCCAGCGGCGGCCGCGTTGAAACCATCGCGCTGCGTGTCTCTGGCAATCTGGAAACCGCGTTCCCGGAAGGGCGTCCAGCCGCCGAAGCCGCGCCGGAGCCAATTGAGGGCGCGCCAGCTACGCCACCGCAGCAGGCTGCATCTGCAGCCGATCCACTCACGCGCTCGGCCGAGCCGGCGGAGATCGTCATCGTCGCCGACGTCGATTTCTTGGCGGACGATTTCTACATCGACCCGCGCAACGGCACCTCCGGCGCCGACAACGCCTCGTTCGCGCTGAACGCGATCGACGTGCTCGGCGGCTCCGAAGCGTTGGTGTCGTTGCGCTCACGTGCGCCGTCGGTGCGGCGGATGGAGTTGGTCGAGCGGATGGAGCGGGACGCCGAGCGCCGCATCCGTGACCGCCAGGAAGAGCTGCAGGGCGAATTGCAAGAAACCGAGGCGCGTTTGGCCGAGTTGCAGGCGCACGGCCGCGGCTCCGGCTTCTTCTCTGGCGATCTAGGCGCTGAGCTGACGCCGGAAGAGAACGCCGCGATCGAGGGCTTCCGCGCTCGCGTCGTTGAAGTGCGGGGCGAGTTGCGCAGCGCCGAACGCGATCTGCGCAGCGACATCGACCGCCTGGAAACCGCGCTCGTGTTCATCAATGTATGGCTGGCGCCGCTTCTCGTGGCGGGCGCGGGCCTGTTCCTGTTCTGGCGCCGGCAGCGGCGCGGGAGTTCACGGCGATGACGACTCAACTCGCCGAGCGCCGCAAAGGCCGCGCGCTCACCTTCATGTTGGTCGCCGGCGGTCTCGCCGTCGTTGCCGCGATCACGACAGCGATCGAAGCGCGCTCGTCGCGGCCCGATCTTGCCGCCGGGCCGGTGGTGCCCGGGCTTGAGGAAACGATCCGCGGAGCCGAGCGCATCATCGTCACCAGCGCTGAAGCCAGCTATCGCATTGAACGCATCGAACGCGGCGCCGAACGCGTCTGGGTGATGCGCGACCGCGGTGATTTCCCGGTGACCGCGACGCGTCTGGCTCAGCTCACCGAGGGTATGCAGCAATTGCGCTTCACGCGCCGGATGACCAGCGATGCATCCAAGCACGAACGCCTCGGCGTCACCGATCCGCGCCAAGGCGGCCGCGGCATTCTTGTGCAGATCGAAGACGGGCGCGGCGCGCTGCTGGTGAACCTGATCCTCGGCGTTGAGCCGAGCGGGCTCTATGTGCGGCGCCCCGACAATGATCAGACTTGGGCGGCGCGCGCCAATCCGGACGCCGAACTGCCGCCGCTGCGCGATGTCTCCGCGTGGTTAGAGCTGCGCCCGTTGGCGCTCGATCCGGAGCGGCTTGCGCGGGTTGAAATCGTCCCGGCGCAGGGCCGCGCGTATGTGTTGGCGCGCGAGACGGCGGATCAGCCGTGGCGCATCGTGCAGCCGGCCCTGGCGACGTTGGCGCAGTCCAGCGTCACATCGACAGCAGAGCGCCTAACGTCACTGTCGCCCACCGATGTGCAATTGGCCCCGGCGATCCAGGGCGCGCCGAGCGCGCGTGTGCGCGCCACCACCTTCGAAGGCGTGCTGATCGATGCGGAGCTGATCGCCAGCGATGGCCGCACCTGGGTGAAGCTCGCCGCGCGGGCGGATTCGCCCGAGATCGAAGCGGCGGCGATGGAAATCAATGCACGCTCGTCCGATTGGGCGTTCGCGTTGAGCGATCTTGAAGCGCAAGCCGTGGCGCCGCCGCTGAGCGCGCTTGTGCCCGGCGCGGAATAATCAGTAGCGGCTGGGGCGCGAGGTATAGGCGGCGGCGAGGATGCGGCCGCCGTTTAGTTCCTGCACGATCACCGCGCACTCCGGCTGACAGCGCGGGCGCTCGTACCACGCACCCGCGCCCGTATAGCCATCGAGCCGTTCGATGCGACGCACGAGATTGTAGTGCGCGACGCTGCGGTTGCGGTTGACGCCGCCGGTGATTACCACCGTTACGGGCCCCGGGTCGTATGCGAGCAGCCACACATCGGCGGCCGGTGCATTGGCCTTGGCCCCCACCGTAACTCGCACGCGGTTGTTGCGCAGGCGCGAGATTGAAACACTCGGCGCAGTTGCCGGCCAGCCTGCGGCGTGCTGGGCATCGTAGGTCGCACGCGCTTGGTCCCAGTCGGAGGCGCTGATCTGGCTCGCGCCATTGATGACGAGTTGTGGCGTGAAACGGCCGCGGACGCGCATGGTGCGCGAGTAGACACGCTGGCGGTCGGCGAACTCCGGCTGCGCAAAGGTGTCGTGCCAGCCGAGATAGTCCCAAATGCCGACCGGGAAGGTCAGCGCCAGCACGTTATCCTCGCGCGAGAACATGCCGAGCAGGCGGTTGGCGCGCGGGCATTGGGTGCAGCCCTGGCTGGTGAACAGCTCCACCACCATTTCGGCGCGCTCACCCTCCTGGGCGCGCGCGTTCATGGTTGTCGCCGTCAGGGCGATCACCACGACGGCGAGGAAACGGGCGATCATGCCTGCTAGCATGGCCGGCTAGATCGCCCGGTTCTAATCAAACCGCCGTGACGGCATGTTTCACCCGCCTTTAGCCAACCCGCGCAGCACATAGTGCAGGATACCCCCGTTTCGGAAGTATTCGACCTCGTTCTCGGTGTCGATCCGGCACTGGACCTCAACCTCTTCGGTTTTGCCGTTGGCGCGACTGATACGCAGCGTCACCTTCTGGCGCGGAACGAGTGCGGCGACGCCGGAAATGGACACGGTTTCGTCGCCAACGAGGCCCAGCGCCGCCCAGGACTGGCCCGCGCCGAACTGCAGCGGGACAACGCCCATGCCGATCAGGTTGGAGCGGTGAATGCGCTCGAAGCTCTCGGCCACCACGGCGCGGACGCCGAGCAGGGTGGTGCCCTTGGCCGCCCAATCGCGTGAGGAGCCGGTGCCGTATTCCTTGCCGGCGAAGATGATGAGCTGGCGGCCTTCCTGCCTGTAGCGCATGGCGGCGTCGTAGATGGCCATCCGTTCGCCGGAGGGCTGGTGAAGCGTGTAGCCGCCCTCGACCACTGAGCCGTCCTCGTTTTTCACCATCTGGTTCTTGATGCGGATGTTGGCGAAGGTGCCGCGCATCATCACTTCGTGGTTGCCGCGGCGCGCGCCGTAGGAGTTGAACTCCGATTGCGGCACGCCGTGCTCGGTGAGATAGGCGCCGGCGGGGCTCACCTTCTTGATCGAGCCGGCGGGGCTGATGTGATCGGTTGTGATGCTGTCGCCGAAGAGGCCGAGCACGCGTGCGTCGATGACGTCGCCCGGCGCGGTTGGCGTCATGCTCATGCCGACGAAGTAGGGCGGGTTCTGCACGTAGGTGGATTTGGAATCCCATGCATAGGTGCGCCCGGCGCCGACCTTGATGCCCTTCCAGTGCGCGTCGCCGTCGAACACGTTGGCGTAGCGCTTGGCGAACATTTTCGATGTCACTGCGTCGCGCACGGTTTGCTCGATCTCGGCGTTCGAGGGCCAGATGTCGCGCAGATAGACCGGCTTGCCGTCGCTGCCCGTGCCGAGCGGATCGGTTTCCAGATTGAGATAGATCGAGCCCGCCAGCGCGTAAGCCACTACCAGCGGCGGCGAGGCGAGATAATTGGCGCGCACGTCCTGGTTCACGCGGCCTTCGAAGTTGCGGTTGCCGGACAGCACCGAGGCGACGACGAGGTCCTCCTCCGCCACTGTCGCGGATATCGCGGTCGGCAGCGGGCCTGAATTGCCGATGCACGTGGTGCAACCATAGCCGACGAGGTTGAAGCCGAGCGCATTCAAATCATCATCAAGTCCGGACTTGGCGAGATAGTCGGTGACCACTTGGCTGCCCGGCGCGAGCGAGGTTTTCACCCACGGCTTCACATCGAGGCCCTTCTTGCGCGCGTTGCGTGCAACAAGACCGGCGGCAAGCATGACACTCGGGTTCGATGTGTTGGTGCACGACGTGATGGCGGCGATGACGACATCGCCATGGCCGAGGTCGTGGTTGGCGTCGGCGACGGGCACGCGCTTGTGCAATTCATCGCTCTTGCGGAACTCGTCGGTCATCACCTTGGTGAAGCCGTCCGCGACGCCGCCGAGGACAACGCGATCCTGCGGACGCTTCGGGCCGGCGAGCGAGGGGCGCGCGTCGGCGAGCGAAAGCTCGAGCGAATCCGTAAATTCCGGTTCGATCTCGGTGCGCCAGAGGCCCTGCTGTTTGCAGTACGCTTCCACGAGCGCAACGCGCGCCGGGTCGCGGCCAGTGGCGGTGAGATAGTCGATGGTCTTCTGATCGACTGGGAAGAAGCCGCACGTTGCGCCGTATTCGGGCGCCATGTTGGCGATGGTGGCGCGGTCGGCAACGCTCATCGTGTCGAGGCCGGGGCCGTAGAATTCGACGAACTTGCCGACAACGCCATGTCTGCGCAGCATCTGCGTGACGGTGAGCACGAGGTCGGTAGCGGTCGAGCCTTCCGGCAGCTTGCCGGTGAGGCGAAAGCCAATGACTTCCGGGATCAGCATCGAGATAGATTGGCCGAGCATCGCTGCTTCCGCTTCGATGCCGCCGACGCCCCAGCCCAACACGCCGATGCCGTTGATCATGGTGGTGTGCGAGTCGGTGCCGACGACTGTGTCGGGATAAGCGTAGGTTTCGCCATCGACGTCGCGCACCCAAACGCTTTGGCCGAGATATTCGAGGTTTACCTGGTGGCAGATGCCGGTGCCGGGCGGGACGACGCGGAAATCCTGGAAGGCTTGCTGGCCCCAGCGCAGGAATTGGTAGCGCTCGACGTTGCGCTCATACTCAAGCTCGACGTTCTGCTTGAACGCGCCCGACGTGGCGAAGTGATCGACCATGACGCTGTGGTCGATGACGAGATCGACCGGCACCAGCGGATTGATGCGCTCAGGGTTGGCGCCAAGCTTGGCCGCTGCATCCCGCATGGCGGCGAGATCGACCACCGCCGGCACGCCAGTGAAATCCTGCATCAGCACGCGCGCGGGGCTGAAGGCGATTTCGACTTCGTTCTTGCCCTTGTTCACCAGCCAGGAAGTCATGGCCAGAATATCGGCCTGCTTCACGGCGACGCCGTCCTCGGCGCGCAGCAGGTTTTCCAGCAGCACCTTCAGCGACATCGGCAATTTGGAGATGTCGCCAAGCCCGTTGGCCGAGGCGGCTTGAAGATCGAAATAGGCGTAGGTTTTGCCGCCCGCGCTAAGCGTGGAGCGGGCGCTGAATGAATTCAAAGAAGGCATGGTCGTGCATCCTGGGTCTGAGGGACTAGATGCAGACGCGTTGGGGAGCGCCCCAAATCCGGAATCAAACCGGCGCGCGGCAAGCCTTATGTAGCGCGCTTCTGTGAACGCGCAATTGACGCCGCAAGTTTGTTTGCGAGCCGCTCGCAACTAGCCTGGAGGCGGCGGCTCCGATGGCGTAGAAGCGGGCGTTCGCCCGAAAAGCCGCCCGCCGCGCCGTTTGCGCCAGCGCAGGATCAACCACGCAATCGGCACGACTACGATCGCGACCGGGATGAGACCCGCGATGATGGTGATGATCGCCGCAAAGCCCGCAACGATGATGCCCAGGAAGTTGGCGAGGGCGTTGCGAAGCGGCTCGAAGGTGTCGCTACCTACCGATCGCGGCGCCGAGCGATAGTTGATCGTCAGCTCCGACATCGCCACGCGTGTGCGCATGACGGCGAGGTTTGACTGGATAGCGTCGAGTTCGCCCTGCACGCGCGCCAGTTCGCGCTCGACCTCCAAAAGATCGGCTAAGCGGCCTGGGCGCGAGCGGAGCAAGGCTTGCAAGCGGTCGCGCAGCGATGTCAGCGCACGTTGGCGCGCTTCGGTATCGACGATCTGACGTGTGAGATCTTCGCTGCTGACAGTTTGCGCGATGATTTTACCGCCAGCTGCGTCGACCTGCGCCTCCATGCCGCCCATGAACGTGCGCAGCCATTGTGGTTCGGCCCGCAGATTGACGTAGCCTTCCATATGGCTGTCGGGCTCGCCGCTGCGGTTTGAGCCGACCAGTTGGCAGACGCGTGGACCTGCCGCCTGGCAGGCTTGCACGTGCGTATCCATGACGCCGGAAAGGCGTTGGCTCGGAACTTCGAGTCCGAGACCGTAAATGTAGGCGAGATAGAGAACGGGCGACGTCGTGCCGCCCCCCGGTTGAGCCGGCGTCGGCGACGGTTGCCCGGGCTCGGTCGGAGGCGCTGGCGCCGCGGCTGGCGCGGATTGGCCGCGCTCGCCGCCTTGCGACATGTCCTGCATGCCGGCGTAGGCAGCTTCCTCGGTCGCGACGGACATGGTGTCCTGATCCGCGGCTTGCCCGCAGGCAGTCAAAGTTAGCGCGAGCATCGCACCCGCAACAAAGCGCCACATCGCTGTTCTCCCTCTGCCCACCCACCAAGGCGTGGCTTGGCGGATGATGCAACCCTTTCTAGAACCGAGGCCGCATTATGAGCGGGTCCGGACCTTTCCAAGATAAGCCCGCTTTACGGGTCGAGGCGCTGACGCTGGTGCGCGGCGCCCGCGTTCTGGTGCGCGATCTGAGCTTTGAGGCGGGGCCGGGCGCGTTCGTTGAAATTCGCGGCGGCAATGGCGCCGGCAAGACGACGCTGCTGCGCGCGATAGCCGGCTTTCTGCAGCCGCGGGCTGGCCGCGTCGTGTTCTCCGGCGTCGAAGAGCCAGCGTTGGCGCTACACCATGTCGGACACCTGAGTGGTTTGAAGGGCGCCGCCAGCGTGCGTGCGCATCTGCGTTACTGGGCTGGCTTGTTCGGTGTTCAGTCGCGCGAGGACTTCGCGCTGGAGCGATCGGGTTTGCTGGCGCAAGCGGATTTGCCGGCGCGGGTGCTGAGCCAAGGGCAAGCGCGTCGCTTGGCGCTCTCGCGGCTGTTGGTGGCGCCGCGTCCGGTTTGGCTGCTGGATGAGCCGGCGGCGTCGCTCGACGCGCAAGGCCAGCTGATGCTCGCCGATTTGATCGACGCGCATCGCGCTAGCGACGGCATGGTGCTCGCCGCCGTGCATGAGGCGCTTGGGCCGGCGCCGTCGCAAACGCTGACGATCGGCGCATGAGCGCGTTCGCTGCAACTTTCCGACGCGATCTCGCGGCGATGTGGGCCGGCGGCGGCGTGGTTGCGCCGCTCGGCTATTTCCTTGGCGCGACGATGATGGTGCCGCTGGCGATGGGACCGGACCGCTTGCTGCTCGCCGCGGCGGGGCCGCCTCTGGTGTGGATCGCCGCTGCGCTGGCGGTGCTCGCAACATTGGAGCGGCTGTTTCAGGCCGACCTCGAAGACGGCTCGCTCGATCAGATGTTGCTCTCGCCCGCGCCGCTCGAAGCGCTGGTTCTGGCTAAGGGCGCGGCGTTGTGGTGCGCGGTGGGGTTGCCGCTTGCTCTGGCTGGCGCACCGGCCGCCATCGCACTGCAGGCGCCGCTGGCTCTGATCCCGGCCATTGTGCTGAGCTTGGCGCTCGGGACAGCGGCATTTGTCGGTGTCGGCCTGGTTGGCGCCGCCGTTACCGCCAGCGTCAAACGCGGCGGCGTGCTGATCGCGCTGATCGTGCTGCCGTTCTTCGCCCCGCCCATAATTTTCGGCGCGGCGGTCGCCGCTGGCCAGGAAGTAGCCGCGGCGCTCGCCATCTTGGCTGGGTGCGCTTTGGGGGCGATTGCGATTGGCCCGATTGCCGCCGCGGCGGCGCTGCGGCTCCAGGCGGAGTGAGGGGAAATGTCCACTCCTGCCTGCCGCCAACACCTGATACCTGACACTTGATGCTGAGCTATCTCGCCAACCCCGCCCGCTTCATGGCGTTTTCGTCCTGGGCCGCGCCGCTGTTCCTGGCAGCGGCGATCGTCACCTTGGCGATCGGATTTCCGTGGGCGCTGTTCGCCTCGCCCGCCGACTACCAGCAAGGCGAGACCGTCCGCATCATGTACGTGCACGTGCCGGCCGCCTGGTGGTCGATGGGCATTTTCGCATTCATGGGCGGCGCTAGTTTCGTCAGCCTGGTGTGGCGCCACGCTTTGGCCGATGTCGCCGCGCGGGGCGCAGCGCCGATTGGCGCGACCTTCGCGGCGCTCTGTTTGATCACCGGCTCGATCTGGGGGGCGCCGACGTGGGGCACGTGGTGGGAGTGGGACGGACGGATGACGTCGATGCTCGTCCTCTTCGTGATTTATCTCGGCTACATCGCGCTTTGGAGCGCCATCGAGGACGAGGATAAAGCCGCGCGGCTCGCCGCCATTCTCTGCCTCGTCGGTCTCATCAATCTGCCGATCATCAAGTTCTCGGTCGATTGGTGGAGCACGCTGCACCAGCCGGCGAGCATCATGCGCAGCGGCGGCTCATCCATCCATCCGACCATGCTTGGCCCGTTGCTGACCATGGCCGGCGGCTATTTGTTGTTGTTTGCGGCGCTGCTGCTGATGAACATGCGCGCGTCGGTTTTTCGGCGTCAGGTCGAAGCGGCGCGGCTGAAGGGTATCGGCGGATGATTGAAGGCGGTTGGAGCTTTGTCTATGCGGCCTACGCCATCACTGGCGGCGGCCTTGCGGCGCTGGCGCTGGTGGTGGTGCTGCGCCTGCGCCATTGGGCCGAACAAGCGCGCAACCTGAAACGCGGATGAACCGGCTTGCCACCTTCGCGCCGTTGCTGGCGCTGTTCGCGGTCGTGGCGGCGTCGGCGGTTCTGCTGATGCGCGGCGGTGAGCGCGAGACATTCAAGGCCGGCATGATCGGCCAACCGGCGCCAGCCTTCGTGATGGAGCGCCTCGGCGGTGGGGCGCCGGTGACAGCGGAAGCCATGGCCGGGCGGCCCTATCTCATCAACGTCTTCGCATCGTGGTGTACGCCGTGCCGGGCCGAGCACGCGCAACTGATGACGCTGCGCGCCAGCGGCGTCGAAATTGTCGGCGTCGCCTACAAGGACGATCCCGCCGACACGGCCGGCTTCATCGCCGAACTGGGCGATCCGTTCAGTGTCATTGGCATGGATCCAGAAGGGCGCCTCGGCCTTGATCTCGGCGTGACCGGCGCGCCGGAAACGTTTGTGGTTGGCCCGGACGGGGCTATTCGCGCCGTCTTCCGCGGCGCGCTGACGCCAGAGGTGCTGACGGAAACCATCTTGCCGGCGCTGAATTCGCCCTAGCGGGGCTTGCGGGGTGCGTCGCCCTTCGGCGCTTTTTCCTTCTTCTTGCCGCGCGCCTTTTGCTTGGCGTCCTTCTTCGCTTGCCGGCGCGCGTCGCGGTCGGCTTTCGCCGTCGCCTCGTCGGAGAGCTTAGCTAGAAGCGTCAGGATGTTGAGGAACGTGCGCCCCTTCGCGCGCGACAGGGCGTCGAGAATGGCGGCGTCTGCGGCGCGGGCGTGATGCGTGGCGGCCGCCAGCAATGTCGCGCCCGCAGGCGCAAGCCGCACGGCGTGCGCGCGTTTGTCTGAGCTTGAAGCTTCGCGCGTGATCCAGCCGTGCTTCAGCATGCGCGCCATCATGTCGGCCATGGTCGAGCGGTCGACGCCGGTGGCGCGCACCAGATCGCTTTGGCTGAGGCCCGGCGATTCAGCGATAGCGGCGAGCACGGCGAACTGGCGGAGCGTGACGCGGTCGCCAACCAATTGTGTGAAGCGATCGGCGGCCAGCTGCTCGGCGCGATGCAGTAAATGGCTCGGCGATGTCGCCAGCCGATAGGCTCCGGACTCAGGAGGGTCCGACATCGACCGCGGCATAGTAATTCGCCCCCAAACGCTGGCGAAGATTAACGCCGCAAAATGAGCGATCAATCATGTGTTCTAAGGTCGTTCCCCAGAAAGGCGAAATTCAGCCCAAAACAGGCGCGAATTAGGCGCCGGGGGGCGTGGGCGGCGATGTTTCTGCAGCTGCGTTAGCCTCAGCGAGCTCACGATTGTACTTCAGCACGATCGGCGTGTTGAGCGCGGCGAAGGCGATGAAGGCCGGATAGGTCAGCACGGTGCGCAGATTGAGCCACGTGTCGAAATTTCCATTGGCTTCGTTGAAATTATAGCGAAGCACTTCGTTGAGGACGGCGACGACGACGTAAAAGGCCGCCCAGCGCAGCGCCAGAATTTTCCAGATACGATCGGGCAAGTTGAAGAGATGCCCGAAGAAGAGCTTCCAAATGTTATGTCCAAGCGCGAGCGAGATGAGGATAGCGGCTGCGTAAAACACAAATGTGAAGGTGAACTTGATCTGGATGATCGAGGGGTCGTGGAAGATGATCGTGAGACCGCCAAACGCCGTCACCAGCACCCCGGTGACGATGAGAATCGGCGGGACCTTGCCGCGATTGAGCTTGCACCAGGCGATGGCCGCCAGCACTGCCACGATAAACACGCCGGTGGCGATGTAGATCGCTTCGTCCTTGGTCGCGGCGATGCGGTAGAGGACGTTGTAGGTGATCACGAAAACCAGAATGGGTGCTAGATCGACCCACAGCTGGCCGGCGCTGTCGCGGACGCTGCGGGGCTTGGTCAGGTCTTGGGCTGTCAAATCTTCGCTCATGGCTCCTGATACGCTGAACCGGGCGGCGCGGACCAGACGCTTGCGCTGTCCAGCGTTTTTGGCCCACATCAGGTCAACCTTGGGAGGGACCAATGCGGCTGCAAGCGCTTCTGGCGATGACACTTTTGGCGGCGTGCGCGAGCGCGCCTCCGGAAGCGCCCGCCCCTGAGACGGTCCGTTCCCTGGGCGAAATCCTGGAACAATCGCCGGCTTCGGACTGGCGGACGGTCGATCAAAGCAATTTGCTCTACATGCAGCTGCCGCAGGGCCGGGTGATCATCGAACTCGCCGCCGACTACACGCCGCTGCACACCGCCAACATCCAGGCGCTGGCGCGGGCTAATTATTGGGACGGCGCGGCGATCGTGCGCAGCCAAGATAATTACGTCGTCCAATGGGGCGGCGACGAGGCCGATCCGCGCCCGATGGGCGAGGGCCAAGCGACGTTGGCGCCCGAGTTTGATCGCCCCCGCGCGGGCGTGGATATCACCCGCTTGCCCGATCCGGATTCCTACGCGCGTGAAGTCGGCTTCGCCCACGGCTTCCCGGTGGCGAGCAATGGCGACCTGACCTGGATGACGCATTGCTACGGCATGGTCGGCGCAGGTCGCGGCGACACCGCCGACAGCGGCAGCGGCGCCGAGCTTTACGTCGTTATCGGCCACGCGCCGCGGCACCTCGATCGCAACATCGCTACCGTTGGCCGCGTGCTGCAGGGGATGGAGCTGCTGTCGGTGATGCCGCGCGGCACGGGCCCGCTTGGCTTTTACGAAACGCCGGCGGAGCGCACGGCGATCCTTTCGGTGCGCCTCGGCTCACAATTGCCGGCCAGCGAACGCGTCAATCTCGAAGCGCTGCGCACTGATAGCGCGACGTTCAACGCCGTGATCGAGAGCCGTCGCTTCCGCCGTGAAAGCTGGTTCCTCGATCCGATCGGCCACATCAACGTCTGCAACGTGCCGCTGCCGGTGCGGGTGCGCTAAGCTTTCCGCACGAACTCGGACTTGAGCTTCATCGCGCCGAAGCCATCGATCTTGCAGTCGATGTCGTGATCGCCGCCGACGAGGCGGATGTTCTTCACGCGCGTGCCGACCTTAACGACTTGCGACGTGCCTTTGATCTTCAAGTCCTTGATCACGGTGACTGTGTCGCCGTCGGCTAGGACATTGCCGTTGGCGTCGCGGATTTCCGTTGCGCCGGCCTCGGCGACGGCTTGCGCCGGCGTCCATTCGTGCGCGCATTCAGGGCAAATGAGTAGCGGCCCGTCTTCGTAGGTGAACGCGGACGAGCAGTTCGGGCAGGGCGGCAGCGTGGTCATGGCGGCAGCCTAGGTCAAACCGACGAGGGCGCGTGCAAAACTCTCCGCGTCGAATGCCTGCAAGTCTTCGGCTTTTTCGCCGACGCCGATGAAGTGGATCGGAATGGCGTGGCGTTGCGCGACGGCGACGAGGACGCCGCCTTTGGCGGTGCCGTCGAGTTTGGTCATCACCAGCCCGGTGATCTCGGTGACCGAGCGGAAGCTTTCGACTTGGCTCAGCGCGTTTTGGCCGACGGTGGCGTCGAGCACCAGCAGCGTCTCGTGCGGCGCGTCTTCGTCAAGCTTGCGGATCGAGCGCACGATCTTGGCCAGCTCCGCCATCAGCTCTGATTTGTTCTGCAAGCGGCCCGCGGTGTCGATCAACGCCACGTCGGCATTCTCCGCCTTGGCGCGCGCGACGGTGTCGTAAGCGACGCCTGCGGCGTCCGCGCCTTGTGTCGAGGCGACGAAGGTCGCGTCAGCGCGTTGCGCCCAGACTTGCAATTGTTCGATCGCGGCGGCGCGGAAGGTGTCGGCGGCGCCGATGACAACCTTGGCGCCGGCATTGGTCAGATTGTTCGCGAGCTTGCCGATGGTGGTGGTCTTGCCCGAACCGTTGACGCCGATCACTAGCACGATGCGCGGCTTTGGCCCGGCGGTGAGATCAAGCTCGGCCTCGCGCGGGCGTAGGATGCGCGCGACTTCGCCTGCCAACGCTTCGCGCGCTTCGGCGCCGCTATTTTCTTTGTTGAAGCGCTGATCGGCGAGGGCGTTGGCGATGCGCGTGGCGGCGGCCGCGCCCATATCGGAGGCGATCAGCACTTCTTCCAACGCGGCAATGTCGGCCGCGTCGAGCTTCTCTTTTGTGAACACTGAAGTGAAGCTATCGGCGAGTTTCGCAGACGATTTGCGCAAACCGTCGAACAAGCCTTTGGCCTGTTCTGGCGCGGCGGCTTCCGGCTTTTTCTTCTTGTCGAACAGCCCCCAAATCATGCCGGCGCGCCAATCAAATGTTGGCCGTCATGGCCGGTGAAGCGAAGGCGTACTCCCCCTCCCCCTTGCGGGGAGGGGGTTGGGGGG
>Ga0163148_10001354_pt1 | contig 32007 bp, 33 predicted proteins | sample OliLakLV19MP7P2_FD_148606 | JGI IMG/M metagenome (GOLD analysis project Ga0163148, IMG submission 148606) | Freshwater microbial mat bacterial communities from Lake Vanda, McMurdo Dry Valleys, Antarctica- Oligotrophic Lake LV.19.MP7.P2 | ecosystem: Environmental > Aquatic > Freshwater > Lake >... | reverse complement strand
TATTGAACGATGCCAACGGCATGGCCGGTCATGCGTACGGCGCGACCAACACGCCGCACATGTTTGTCATCAACAAGGGTCAGATCGCCTACATGGGCGCGATTGACGACAAGCGTTCGCCCAACAGTGATGACATCGGCGGCGCGAAGAATTATGTCGCCAAGGCCTTGGATGAAATCCTCGCCGGACAGAGCGTTTCTGAACCGGATACGAAGGCCTACGGTTGCAGCGTGAAGTATGGCAACTGAGTTTGTTGTAGGATGTAGGTTGTTGGTTGTTGGTTGTAATGTGATGGAAATGTTGAGTGCCGGGCGGTCGAAAGGTCGCCCGGCGTTCTTGTTTGGTGGGCTATCTCTACTGCATTATGGTTCCCCAACCACCAACAACCAACCAACAACCAACCATCCCGCCAACCCACCACACCGTCCTCACCGCTGACGCCCCATGATCAGCAGGGCAATCGTCAGCACCTGTAGAAAAATAGCGAACAGCAGGATGCCGATGAATGTCTCAGCGGTTTCATTGCGGTAGAGGTAGGCCAGGAAGACCAAGCTAATCGCCAGCACCTGCACGACGCCGGCAAGAAGTTTGCTGACGGAAAACTCATCCTCCGGTACGTCGCGCCGTCGGAGTTCGGTGAGCATCTGATCGAGCAGGGATTCAACCCGCGCCGACTCAACACGGCCGGATTCAACACGGCCCGACTCGACCCTGGCCGTGCTCTGAGGTGCCGTTAACGAAGCGCCGCGCGTCGCATCACCGGCGCCGCGAATGGACGGTGGTTGAACCGCATGGGACCCCGCTTTGGCCCCCGCAGCCGCTTGCGGTTTCGCGGAACTAACCGGCGCATTGGCGGCATTTGCAGGCAACGCGTGGGGTGCGTTTGAAGCGGCGATTGATCCCGAAGAAGAGAACGCGCTTGCGATGGCCACATCACTCAAACTTGGCGCGTTCGATGCAGAGACAGTGCTTCCGGCGATTCGCATGATCGGTGGCTCGGGGTGGGCTTCGATCAAGTCGATCGCCTGCAACAAAGACGCCGCCGAGAAGTCTGCGCTTACCGCGCCATTCGCGCCGGCGGCGGGGGACGGTGGCAGGGATGGGTCGGTGAAAAGAATGGTTCGGCAGCCGGCCGCCGCGCCGGCTTCGACATCGCGCGGCGCATCGCCAACAACCCACGACCGGGACAAGTCCAACGCCAGCTTCTCTGCGGCCTTGAGGATCATTCCCGGGGCGGGCTTACGCAAGACGCTTTCCTGACGATATTTTTCGACGGTGGCTTCGGGGTGAAAAGGACAATACTCGTGTCGATCGATGACCGCCGCAGGATCGTCTGCTAGTAGAAGCTGATCCAACCGCTGGTTGACGGCTTGCACAGCCGTCTCGTCAAACAGCCCGCGTGCCACGCCGCTCTGGTTGCTGACGACGACGGTCGCATAGCCAAGCCGCCGCGCCCGCGCGACTGCCGCTGCCGCGCCGGGCACGAGTTGCACCTTGGCCGGGTCACCCAGATATTCGTGGCCGACGATCAAGGTGTTATCGCGATCGAAAAAGACCGCAGGTCGTTTCATGCTGTCCGGCATTATCGGCATGGAGGCGATGCCAGCAAATTCACTGCGGGTAAACCTTCATTTCCGAAGCCCCAGCATTCGAGCACCGGCGTAGAGCAGCCCACTGCCCATACCCACAAGCCCCACAATCCCGATCGGAGCGAATGGGATGGATAACACCGGGTTTCCATTCGCACTCGATGAAAGTGTAGACGCTTCCACATTATCCCCGACATTCGCTCGACCCGAACTGGTCGGCGCATCATAAACGAGCCAATTATTGTTAATGGTAGTTTGCGCCGAAGCACTACTCGCCCGATCGAATCCATCAATGGGCGGCAGTCGCTCGGCTTTTTCTGGATCGTGTGCCGCCACTTCGCTGCGCGATTCACAGGACAATTTTACTTGCCCTGCACTCGCTGCCATCGAAGCAACCGTTAAACACCCAAAACCCAGCCAACCCACCCGCGTAGCGCGAGTGCAAGGTGACATGAGCACTTCTCCCTTCTCCTCAACTTCCGGATCGATCCATCGACCCATCACTGCCCAATGCAGCCCAAATTCAACGCTCGGCTACATCAATCATCCACGTCCAAACAGGCGGAACGTTAACGACCTGCCTGATTTACATGCGAGTAGCTTGCGTCCGTCGCAATACAAAAACGATGCCACGCGTTTTCCGCCGAAAGCCAACTCTTGGCTTTCATTGAACAAAGCAGCATAGGTTTGTCCGGCTTCCGGTGTCAATCCGATTTCGGCATAGGGGCGGGCCTGATACGCCGCAGTGACTCATAAATTGCTATTCCTGCTGAGGTTGCCAGATTCAGGCATCGCTCGCCGGAAACCTGCGGGATGCGAATCGTCTGGCCGGGGTCGGCCGCCAGCCACGGTAAGGGCAATCCTGAAGTCTCGCTGCCAAACACCAGCACGTCGGCGTTCAAAAACTGGGCATCCCACAGTCCGGTTGCCCCAGCGGAGTCAAAAAGCCATAGCCGCCGGCCGGACATTGCCTGCCGGAAACACTCCAGATCGTCGTGAACCGTCAATACAAGCCGAGGCCAATAGTCCATCGCACTTCGACGAAGCTGTCGATCGTCCAGCACAAAACCCATCGGCCGGACCAAATGCAGCTTTGTCCCCGTCGCCACGCACAGCCGGGCGATGTTGCCGGTGTTCGGGGCAATCTGCGGATGAACCACCGCCAGTTCAACTTTGTGGCCGGCCAGGTTATGCATGCCGGCTAACCTGCTCGGCCGAGTGGTCGAGCACATCGAGCTGGCGATCGACCTGGATGTAGCGATCGGTTTCCGCGCAGTACGCCGTCAGTCGACCATCCAAACCCAGGGCAATCGCCGTATCCAGCAGCACCATTTTTTCTCCGACGATCGGCAACACCGGATCGTTGCGATTCTGATGATAGAAAGACACCGGCGTGTGCCCGAAAAACCCCCGGCGGCGCCATGCTTTGTTCATTTCGATCTCGACGCGGCTGTATCGGCCCCAGATTGCGTTGTGGCGCAGCTTGCGGCTCGAATCGAGCAGGTCGGTCAGCAAATCCGGCCCATCGGGCTGCTCCGGAGGCAAACGGGCGTGCATGATAAACAGGTCATCATGCTCGATCACCGGTTCGAGCCGGCGCACGAACATTCGGTGCTCGCGCGGAATGTCCTTAAGCACCCGAGCCAGCCGCGGCAGGTTCCAGTTTACGGCCAGGTCGTACACCATCGCCAGGTTGGCACCGTAGCTGAGAAGCGTTCGATCCAGGCCCGCATCGAGAAACGAGTTGTAAAGGTGATGCGCGTGCATCATGTCGACGCGCACGTCGTAGCACACCTTGTTCAACAGCAGGTCAATCACGTTGTCATGATTGCCCCGGCAGAAACGCGCGTTCTTCAACTTTAGCAGCCGATCGACCACCCCACGGCTGTCCGGGCCACGGTTGAAGTAGTCGCCGACAAAAAAGAAGAACGCATCCGAGTCGGAGGCGGTGACGGCGCTGATGAGCTTCTCCAGCGGTTTCGCGCAGCCGTGAATGTCGCCGACGATCCAACGCATATTCTGCCTGCAAGCTGTTAGTGTACCCAAAACACGCCTACAATCGCGAGAAACTCCTTTCAAATAACGAGGCGCGATGTCAAAACTCAATCAGCAAGCCTGCAAGCCCATTCCCGAATCTTCACCGGCCCTCACCGCGGCAAAAGTCGCAGATTACCTCAAAGAACTGCCCGGCTGGGCGATCGACGCCGGCCAACTCACCAAAACCTTCCCTTTCAAAAACTACTACGAGACCACCGCCTTCCTCAACGCCACCGCCTGGATCAGCCACCGCCAAGACCACCACCCCGATATTGCCCTGGGCTACAACAAGATCACCATGCGTTACAGCACCCACACGGTGAAGGGGTTGAGCATCAACGACTTCATCTGCGCCGCCCGGGTTGAAGCGCTTTTGTGACGCCGCGCCGGCGGCTCTGAACCCGCCCAAGCCCACGCCGCGCGGTGAGCCTTGGCGAACACGCGGGTTCATTGCGCCATGTAGCGATCGGTAAACAGTCGTCATCACATACCTCTCTTCCATCCGCGCGCGCTCCGCCAGCGCGCGCGCCAGAGCAGCGCGCGACCCAAAAACGCGTATGCCGATGCAAAATCAAGGGTTAAAAAAGTGATTTTCCTGTTATAGCCCGTTGCGCCAATGAGCGCGCGCCAGGGGTTTCAGTTCCGCCCGATATCCGGCGGAATACGTTCCATCGGCACGTACTGCGCCAGAAACGCCCGAGTGATAAAAGTTTGCCAGTTCAGATTGCCGCCAAACACTTCACTGGTCGTTGCGGGGATGACCAGCCAACTGTTGGTTTCAAGCTCGCCTTCCAACTGTCCCGCCGTCCACCCGCTGTAGCCGACGAACACGGTTGCCCGGCCGTCGTGCTTACGGAGCAGCCATTCGAGCTTGGTGCGATCGGTGGTGAAATGCACCCCCGGCATCACCGATAAATCCGCCGCCGACTCTTCATCGTGCAGAATCATCAGCGGCCCGTCACAAGGCCCGCCCTGATGCACCTGCCCGGCGATGGCGTCGCCGGGTTCTTCAAGCAGTTTTTCGCACACTTCCGTCACGCTGGCCCGACTTGGTCGGTTGATAATCAACCCCAGTGCGCCGGTATCGTTGTGCTGAACGACAAAAATAATGGTGTGAAAGAAATTCGGATCCGTCAATTGCGGCAGCGAAATCAGAAAATGGCCGGCGAGCGAGGTCATGGGTCTGTGCGTGAAGCTATCGCGCCGACGCGAGATTGCCAATTGCCGTGGCCCAAGTGTGTCAATTCGAGGGACGAGTGGCGAGTGTGAAGTGCCGAGTTTGAAGTGACGAGTGTCAGATGAAGAGCTGGGTACCTGAGTGCCCAGCCCCCGCTCGACCCTCGATACGAAACACGAAACACTCGATATCAAACCCCCGCCACTATATCATCCCGCCCAGTAGTTCCCGTAGCTCAATTGGATAGAGCATCGGATTCCGAATCCGAAGGTTGTAGGTTCGAGCCCCACCGGGAACGTTCGGTTGTGAGCGAGGGCAATGGCCGTCTGGTCGTTCGTTCGGCGACGGTTAACGTCGCCCGGCCGAAACGCCGACCGTCACAAATTTCTTCGAACGCGATACAATTTCGCCATGTGTGGTCGCTACACGCTTCGACGACTTGACGCGATGCTGGCTCAGCTTGGAATGTCGCGCGCACATTGGATTGACTACCCAATTCGATTCAACATCGCGCCATCGCAAACGGTTCCGGTGATTCGCCAAACGGCTGCCGGCAGCGAAGTGAGCGAACTTGTCTGGGGTTTTGTTCCTGCGTGGGCAAAAAGTGTGGCCGGCTTGAAACACAAGCCCATTAACGCGCGGTCGGAAGTGATCGCCACCAACGGCTATTTCCGCACCGCGGTTGAACGCCGGCGATGCCTTGTGCCGGCGGATGGCTTTTACGAATGGCATCAACTTGACGGACAACGGCAGAAACAGCCCTACTTTATTTGCCGAAAGGATGATGCACCGTTTGCCTTTGCCGGCGTGTGGGAGCGGTGGGGGCGTTCCCCCGCGGAGCCGCTCGAATCGTTCGCCATCATCACCACGGCGGCGAATTCGTTGCTCAGCCCGATACACGACCGCATGCCGGTGATCGTCCAGCCCGCGGCGTTCCGGCAGTGGCTCGATGAAACCGTGCCGTTCCAGCAGTTAGCCAGCGTGGTGACCTGTCGTGAATGGGAAGACCTTGAACGATACCCCATCTCGACTCACGTCAACCGTCCGGCCAACGACGATCCCGCCTGCATAAAACCAGACCAACCGATCGCCGATGACGGGTTGTTTGGCTCGACGCGGGCCACTTGATCGATGGCCGGCTATTTCACTTCAACCAGCATCTCCACCTCAACCGTCGCCCCCAGCGGCAGTGAATTGGTTCCGACGGCGGCGCGGGCGTGGCGGCCTTGTTCGCCTAACAATTGCTGCAGCATGTCGCTGGCGCCGTTAGCGACCTGCGGCTGCTGCGTGAAATCGTCGGTGCATTGCACGAACACGCCCAGCCGCACCACCCGCACGAGTTTGTTCCAGTCGCCTCCCAGTTCGTTGCGGATGATCGAAAGGCCGTTGAGCGCGCACTGCCGCGCTGCCGCCTGGGCTTGTTCGACCGAAACGGTCGTCGGCACCTTTCCGGTCGCCATCAACTGGCCGTCCTTCATCGGCAGTTGTCCGCTGACGAAGATGAAGTTGCCCGATCGCACGCACGGCACGTAACTGGCGACGGGCTTGGGCGGGGTGGGCCAGGTGATATTCAGTTCTTGTGCTTTTTGATCGATGGGGTGCATGATTTTCCTCCGGTTAATCGTCAATCGTCAATCGTTACGGTAACGATTAACGATTGACGATTAAAAAACCAACTTACTCTTTGACCACAAACCCCGATTCGCGCAGCGTCGCGTACAAGCGTTGCAGGTGTTCCCGGTCGGCGGTTTCCACGATGCATTGTACGTTCACGTGGGCAATACTCGGGCCTGAAAATTCGCGGTCGTGGGTGACCTGTTTGATGCTCGCGCCGGCCTTGCTGACGATTTGCGAGAACGCCGCCAGTCCGCCGGGGCGGTCGCTGATGGTGGCGGTGAAGCGGGCGAGCCGGCCGTCGGCGGCGAGGCCTTTCTCGATCACGCGGCCCAGGACGACCGGATCGATGTTCCCGCCGCACAGCGTAAGTACAACTGTTTTGCCGCGCAGCTGTGGAAATTGATTGCTCATCAACGCCGCCAACGGCGCCGCGGCGGCGCCTTCGACGACGGCTTTTTCCAGTTCAACCAAACGCAGCACCGCCAGCGACAGTTGTTCTTCGGTGGCCGGAACGACCTGATCGACGCGCTGCTTGATGATGTCGAACGGCAATTTTCCTACGCGCCCGACCGCCAGCCCGTCGGCGAGCGTGGGGCACGCCGGCACGTCCACTGGCCCGCCGGCTTTGATGGCGGCGGCGAAGCTGGGCATGTTGGCCGACTCGACGCCGAAAATCGCCACTTTCGGCTTCATGGTCTTCACCACCAGCGCGATGCCCGCCAGCAATCCGCCGCCGCCCACCGGGGCGATGATCGCATCGACGGCCGGCACCTGCTCCAAAATTTCCAGCCCCGCAGTGCCCTGTCCGGCGATGATGTGTGGGTTATCGAAACCGTGGATGTAGGTGTAGCCTTCATCGTTGGAAAGTTGCAGCGCGTGTTCGCGCGCTTCCAGAAAGCTGTCGCCGTGAAGGACTACGTTCGCCCCCAGTTTGCGGCAGGTTGATAGTTTAATGATCGGCGCGAACCTCGGCATGACGACGGTTACTGGAATGTGCAGCAGGTGTCCGTGATACGCCAACCCCAGCGCGTGGTTGCCGGCGCTTTGTGTAACCACGCCGCGCTTTCGCTGTTCGTCATTCAATTGAAGCAGGGCGTTGCGTGCGCCGCGTTCCTTGAAGCTGCCGGTGCGTTGCAGGTAATCGAGCTTGCAGAACACGCGGCTGCCGGTGAGCTCGGAAAGGGGGATCGATTCCGGGCAAGGCGTGACAGCGACCCCGCCGGCGATCCGCTGCCGGGCGGCGACCACGTCGGCGAGGGTGAGTTCGGGTGTCGCGTCCACTATCTTGGAAATGATTCTACTAACGTGGAAGGTCAATCCGCAAGTATTCCCGTGCCTTGGCGGCGGGGGAGAGGATTTCGTTCACGATTTCATCAATGGCAGCGCGGTCGGTCGGCCAGAGAAAATCGCGCTCGACGTGATCGCCCTTCACCCAGCGAAGGGCGGTGTGCTCGTCGTTGAGGCTGATGACAGCGTCGCGCGAAATGATGGTGCAGAACGCGGGCACGATCCACACCGTGTCGTTGGCGGCGGTGTAGAATGACCGCGCTGTCGGCACGCGGTAGAACTCGGTCGCGGTGATGCCGGCTTCTTCACGCAGTTCGCGCAGCGCAGCCTGCCAAGCGGTTTCGCCGGCTTCGACCATGCCGTAGACGGTGGACCAGGTTCCGCCCAGATAGTCATTGTCGCGGCGGCGCAGTTGAAGGAACTCGTGCGACTTTTTCTCACCCGGTCGGGCGATGTAAACGGCGATCATGTCGCTGCGCATCGGCATAATGGTTCACCGTTTGGCGAATCGCGTGGCGTCGACTTTTTTGATTAACCCCTTAAGCGTCATCAGCGTGAGTTCCTGCATGACGATTTGCGCCGGTAACCCGGTGGAATCGATGATGCCGTCGGCGTCGAGTTCCTGCCCGTCCACCGCGCCCAGAATGCGCTGCCGCGCGTTGCTCAATTCGGTCTTTGGCGATGGCGTGGTCACTTTAGTAACCACGTCTTCAGTGACCTGATCTTCACGCTTCGGTTGAGAGAATAACGTGGGTTCGGTAGCGCCTATCGGAAGCGGGCCTAAGCCTTCGAGGATTTCTTCAAGGTTTGTCACCAGCGTCGCGCCGTCGCGAATGAGTTGATGGGGGCCGGCGCTCATGGGGTTATCAACCCGGCCGGGCAGGGCGAAAACGGTTCGGCCGTGGTCATCAACCGCCTGGCGCGCGGTGATGAGCGCGCCCGATCGGATGTCGGCCTCCACCACCAGCACGCCGCGGGAGAGGCCGCTGATGAGGCGGTTGCGCCGGGGGAAGTTTTCGGCGCGCGGATCGGTGCCCAGGGCATATTCGCTCACCACGGCCCCGCGGCCGTCGCGGGGGATGTCCAGGAACAGTTGTGCGTTTTCCGGCGGGTAGGCCACATCCACGCCGCAGCCCAGGACCGCGATCGTGCGGCCGTTCAGCGGTTGCATTGCACCGCGGTGGGCAGCGGAATCGATTCCCCGCGCGCCGCCGGAGATCACCGTCACCCCGGCGCCCGCCAACAGCGCGCCGAAGCGTTCGGCCTGCTCGCGCCCGTAGTTGCTGCACTTGCGGCTGCCGACGATCGCCACCGCGTGCAGGTCGCGGTCTTCCATCACCCCGCGGACGTAGAGCACCATCGGCGGGTCGGGGATTTCCTTCAGAAGTATTGGGTAGCTGTCATCATCCGGACAGATGATGGAAACGCCCGCGCCGGCGGCTTTATCGATCTCGCGATCAACCTCGCCGGCGGCCGATTTGAGCGCATCGGCGATCTTGTTCGCGCCGGCAACGCCGATGCCTTCGACCGTTCGCAACATTGCAACCGAAGCCTCGCATGCCGCCGCTGCCGAGCCGGCTTTTTCGATGAGTCGACGCGCCAGCACTGGGCCGATGCCGTTGGTAAGGGAAAGTTGAAGCCAATTCCGAAGCGTCGACGCCATCAGTTGCTCCCCATCATTCACGCCGAAGACTGTTTATGGCTTCTAAAATCAGCGCCCGTGGCACGTCATCGCGCACGGCGGCGTGGCCAATGCGGTCGGGCAGCACCAGACGAATCTTCCCGTGACTGGCCTTTTTGTCGTGCAGCATCGCGCTGTAGAGCACCGTATCGTCGAGATCAAGGCCGGCGGTGGGGAGTCCGGCGCGCGAAAGGAGTTTCACAATGCGATGATGATCCGGCTCCTCCAGCATCCCCAGCTTGGTGGCGATGTAGCTGGCAGCACACATTCCCATCGAAATCGCCTCGCCGTGCGCGTACTCATGCTCGCTTACCGTTTCGATCGCATGACCGAACGTATGGCCGAGATTGAGATGGGCCCGCACGCCGTTCTCGTGAACATCGGTCTCGACCACGCGTGCTTTGATGGCGACATTGCGCGCGATGTATCGTGTGAAATACGGCACATCGCGGTCGAGCAGCCGCGGGAGTTCTCTTTCTGTTTCGGCGAACAGTTCGGCATCGCGGATGATCGCATGCTTGATGCACTCGGCCAGACCGTTGCACAGTTCGCGCTTGGGCAATTTGATGAGAACGTTCGTATCGCAGTAGACGACTGAAGGTTGCTTGAAGGCCCCCACCATGTTCTTGAACGACCCATGGTTCACGCCGACTTTTCCGCCGACGGATGAATCGACCATTGCCAGCAGCGTGGTCGGCACCTGCACCAGCGGCACCCCGCGGAGAATCGTCGCGGCGATAAACCCCGCCACGTCGCCGGTCACCCCGCCGCCGAGCGCGATGATCGGGGTTTTGCGATCGAGTCGGGCCGCCAGAAACACGTCGTATGCTTCGCGGACACGGTCGAGCGATTTGTTCTGCTCGCCGCTGGGCAGCAGGTAGCGAAAGATCGGGAATCCCTGCGGGAACGAGCCTTCAACTTGCGATACGATCGCGCCGGGCAGTGACTTATCGGCCACGATCGCAACCGCTTCATACGTCAGCCGCTCCGGCAGATCGGCGCCGAGGCGGTCGAGCAGGCCGGGTTGAATCAGCACATCGTAAGGCGCACCGGCAATGTTGACGTGAACTTTATCGGCGGTGTCGGGCATCTCCCGGGCATTGTACGGGGGATGAGGCGTGGGTTGTAGGTTGTGGGTTGTGCGTTGTAGGTTGGGGCTGTCGGGTCGAATTTTTGGAAGCTGCCGCAGCGGATTTACTTCGCCAATCACACCACCAACGTCGACAGGCCGGTCAACTGGGCCTCGCTGCCCAAGACACTGCACGAGCGCACGCGAGCCGTGGTATTGGCCGGCGCGACCAATTGATCATCAACGCTTTTCGCAAACGATTATTTCTCGGGACTTTGACGAAAAAATCGGCTAAACCGCCGGCCTTTCGTCATCACTTAATTCCAGCGATCGCCGGGCGTGCGCCATGGCGAAAATGGAAATGGGCTTGAAGAAAAGCAACTTGGAGCACTCAATGACGCCACAACCTCGTTTAACAGCGTTAACCCGATCAAAGCACGGCACGGCGGCGATAGCGATGGCGGTGTTCGCCGGTCTACTGGGAGGCAGCGCCTCGATCGCGGCCGCCGAAGATCGCACCATCACCGGTACCGGCAACAACCTTCAGCAGACAAACCGGGGGTCGGCCAATACGGCACTTATTCGTCTGGGCTACCCGGAAGATTATCCCGATGGCTCGGGCACCACCATTTTTTCCGACGCCCAGCGCGCCAACGCCCGCACCGTCAGCAACACGCTGGCCGCGCAGGGCGCCAGCGTACCGAACAACCGCAATCTGAGTTCATACATCTGGATGTGGGGGCAGTTTCTCACGCACGATCTTGACCTTTCGCCCACGAGCAACGGCGCTGGAGTCAACGGTTCGGCCAACATCGCGGTGGGCGCCACCGATGTGCTTGGGCCCAACGCCATCCCGATGACGCGATCGAACTTCACAACGATGAACGGCGTGCGACAGCAAACCAACAGCATCACCACCTGGATCGATGCATCAATGGTCTACGGCTCCGACACCGCCCGCGCCGCCGCGCTTCGAACCGATGGCGGAACGGGCGCCAAACTCGTCACCAGCGCCAACAACCTTCCCGGATATAACACCGCCGGCTTTGCCAACGACAACAGCGGGCCGGTGCCCGCCAACCAACTTTTCCTTGCCGGCGACGTGCGCGCCAATGAAAACGTCGGGTTGACGTCGATGCACACCGTGTTCATGCGCGAGCATAATCGGCTGGTCGATGTCATCTCGGCGCAGCAGCCGACGCTGAACAACGAACAGAAATATCAGTTGGCCAGGAAGATCGTCGGGGCGGAGATGCAAGCGGTCACTTACAAAGAATTCCTGCCCGCGCTGCTCGGTGCCGCCAGCGCCCCGACGGCGGCGGCATATGTGTACGATCCGCAGCAGAATGCGGCCATCACGCAGTCGTTTGCGGTGGCGGCGTTTCGGTTCGGGCACAGTACGCTGTCGAGCCAACTGCCGCGCGTGAATAACGACGGCACCGCCGACGCCTCACTGGCCCTCCAAGGCGCGTTCTTCAACCCGAACCTGATCAGCAATGATCCGGCTCAGGTAACCGACCTGCTCAAAGGCGGGGCGACGCAGGTGGCGCAGGAGGTCGATACGCTTTTCGTCGACGACGTGCGCAACTTCCTCTTCGGCCCTCCCGGCGCGGGCGGAATGGACCTCTTCGCCCTCAACACCCAGCGCGGCCGCGATCATGGACTGGTGGATTACCGCCAGCTTCGCACGGCGTACGACCTATCGAACATTACCGGCTTCAACCAGATTCCCACAACTCCGGCGTTGCGTGCGGCGCTGCAGAGTCTGTACGGCAATATCGACAACATCGATGGCTATGTCGGTGGCTTGGCCGAAAACCACATCGCCGGCGGCAGTGTCGGCGCGACCTTTGCCGCCATCATTGCCGGCCAGTTCGAGCGCCTGCGCGACGGCGATCGACTCTTCTACCTCAGCAACGCGCTGGGCCTCTATGCCAACGGCGTTCTGTCGCCGCAGATTGCGTCGATCATCAACCTCAACACGATCCGCCTGTCTGACATCATTGCTCTGAACACCGGCCTCACAAGCCTGCAGGCGCAGGGAAACCTGTTTTTTGCGTTAACGCCCGGCGACGTGAACCGCGACGGCGCAGCCAGCAGCATCGACATCGATGCCGTGCTGCGCGCCACCGCCGGTGTTCCAGCCACGCCGAGCCTGCTCGATGTGAACGCCGACGGGACGATCACGCCTTCGATCGACACTGGCGCGAGCGACAGCGATCATCTGATTCGCAACCTCCTGCGGACCGAATACGGCGACGCGACACTGGACGGCGCGGTCAACCTCGATGACTTCACTGCGCTGGCGGCCCGCTTCGGGCAGCCGGGCGGCTGGGCGGGCGGAAACTTTAATAATGACACGTTGGTAAGCCTCGACGATTTCACGATCCTCGCCGCCCACTTCGGATTCACGAGCGCTTCCGACGACGCGCGACTGACGGCGGTCCCTGAACCGGCGCTTGCGTGGTTTGCAGCGGCAACTCTCGGCGCGCTCGCCACGCGGCGCCGGCTTCGGAGCGATCTTCTTGGGAGTGCAAACTGATTGTAATCCCGAAGCGTACTCGCGAGGGACCTACTTGTCGGAGTGCGCTACTTCGCCGAACGGTTTGGCGAACGAACCGCTACGACGGATAGGTCCCTCCGGCGTACCGTTTGGGATGAAAAAAACCCTCAGCGCGATTCAAAATCGTACCACGCGATCGTGCAGCCCGAGTCGTGTTGCTTCACGGCTCATCATCGAGATGTAGCTTTCGGTAATGAGTGGACGCGCACCCAAGTCCAGTTTAGACAGTGTGCCCATTACGGCGTCGCGCGACGGACCCTCGACTTCTACAAATGTGCCCAGCAGGGGAAGCTCGTCAAGCTCAATGGCGCAGCCGGCAAAGCTCCAGGATTCACGCCGCTTTTCAAAGCCAAGTTCGGCGTGATAGCCCAGGCGCTTGAGCAGTTCCGTGGCCGGTTCGTGCGGGTCGACGTTGAATTCAATTTCTTCGCGGGATTTGAGCGCACTGCCCGCTTCCTGCCGGCCTTTGAACGTGATGACGTGTTTGGCTGCCGCGGCAGAATTACCATCAAGCGACCAGATCGATCGAATGCGCAACCCCTCGTCGCCGGCCAGCAGTTTGCGGTCGGTCGTATCGAAGTAGATGTTGAGTTCGAGGCGATGGCCCAACTTCGAAGCCCCAATTTCCAGCAGCGTGGCGCGCACTGCGGCTACGTCGTCCACGCGAATTTTGGCTTCCAGTTCGATCGCCATCAGATAATCCTGGCCCGGTCAAGCACGCAAAATCAAGAACCCGGATCAAGCTGATCCGGGTTCTTGCTATCGTTTCGAGCTTGATGCGGTCTGTCTGTTTGGTCTAGCTTGGCCGACTTCCTGTCGAAAACCAAGCATTTGTTTACGGGTTCTTGATGACTTCAATAATGCCCTGTGTCTTCACCACCATTTGATTTTCATCAAAGAGGTGGAAAGACTGCACCAGCAGTTCGTGGCTGCGGCGTTCGATATCCAGCACGTGAACGCTGCCGCTTAAGTCGTCCTTGGGGGGAACTTCGGCCATCATCAGCTCGCGCTTTTGCGAATACTCGACAATCTCATGACGCGTTGCGTCATAGAGCGTCTGGGTGAGTTGCTCTTCCTGCGTGCTGATCATGTAGCGGATGTTTCCGCCGCTGGTCATTTCGTGGTAGCGCTCGCCACGGCAGGGGATGGATTGCACCAGCCCGCGGTCGGTGAGGACGGCGGTGTCGGGGTTGGTGACGACGACTTCCGTCAGCGTATTCGCCCCGCCGGTGAAGGTGATCACATGCCCGCCTTCGACCAGCCACACATCGGCGTCGTAGGCGCGGCGGACCACCTTTTCGCTGGCCAGAATATTAAACAATTCCGGGTGAAGCGTACGCTGATAGAGCAGAAGGCTAAGGCCTCCTGATCGGCGTTGTTTGGTACGATTGCTCATGGCGTCCATGCTCTTTCTTGAGGGCAATGCCCTCGAATGCGACAGACCGACGATCAAAAGTCCGAACCCTGTCGAGGTTTAAGCTGGGGAATCTACCCGGCCCGTGCTGGGAGATACGCATCCTCGTCAACGTATGGGCCGCCTCCGAACAGCGCACACGTCGCCCGCTTGGACTTGTTAAATAAACCGGGCGACCGATCCGCATGGACCGGCCCCTTACCACAAGCGAATTATAGCGCTTTGTTTCGCCGTTGATAAGAAAATAATTGCTACACGTCAGCGGCAAAATGCCGCAATGCTAGTATCGAAATATCATAAGCTGCGTGAGAACCAACAGTTATGCCAAATCCACGAAATATAAAGAGCATCCCAAAATAAATTCCTGCCGCCGAACGGAACACCATTGATCGCCACTCAAACGCCTCATACCCCCAGTAATGGTAGAGGCTGAATCCAACAGCCGATAACACCACCGCGGCAAAAATGGAGATTTTTGACGGTAATCGGAGCACGTCGCTGAACAGCATCACCAGCAGCGTCACACCAATCAGCCGGAAAACCAGCTCTTCATACACCCCTGCGCCGAATGCCAAAACGACCCATTGGGCATCCGGCCCGTGAATACTCCAGACCGGCAAATGCTGTGGCAACGCCATCCCCAGTGCAATCAGCGGGGCGGTGAGGATGAGGCTTTCCACCGCCATGCCAACATAGAGAAAGGGTTTGGGCCGCCACGGGTCCTTACGCACGATGTGCGCTGCCAGCAGAATTCCCACCACTGCCAGCGAGGGCAGCATGGCGCCGGTTGCTCCGAACCAGAGAAAGAACCGCTGCATGAGCGCAAAGGCGACGACCTGTGCAGGGGCCGTGGCCGCATCGGCATCGCGAAAATAGCGCACGCCGATCTCGTAAATGGCGATCATCGGCAAAACAAAAAGCAGGCTGTGGAGCGGTAACTCGGCAAGACGAAAGTAGCCGCCGGACAATTGCCCGTCGGATAATTGCCCGCCCGACGAATCTCGTCCCGACTTGGCGGATTCTTCACTCACGCCGCCGCCCCTGTGACGGCGGCGGACTTGGGTTCTTCCAAATCCTGAATGACGCGTGTCACGCGCACCGACTTGCTCCCTCTAAACTGGCCCGCCTGCCCGAAGAACTTTTTGCGCCCCTCAATTTCAACCCACACGTCGGTGCCTTGGGGATGGGCGGTGGTAATTAAATCGCCAGGCTGCAGCGACAGCAGCTCATTGAGCGTCATCGTCGTGCACGACAGGAAACTGCGCAGTTCCAGCGGCGCGATGCCCATGCTCCTGCGCAACCGACGACCCTGATCGCCGTGATCGCCCTTGCGCTGGTAGGTGAACCAGCTTTGCTGCGCGAGGATGCCCATCACCGGCTCGAGCAGGTTGTAGGGGATGCACAGACTCATCGTGCCGGCGCGGTTGCCCATTTTCAGTTCGAACCCGATCACCACCACCGTTTCATTCGGCGGGACGATCTGCACCAATTGCGGGTTCGATTCAAAATCCTGCATGGTGAAAGTACACGGCGTAAGGTGGCTCCATGCCTCGCTTAGGTGCGCTGTGGCGCGATCTGTTATGCGTTGAACCAGCCGCTGCTCAATCTGCGTCAGCGGCCGCTGCGGAATGAACAAATTGGCGTTGCTCCCGCCCAGCAGACGATCGATCACGGGGTAGATGATCAGCGGACTGATTTCCAGGCAAAGCTGGCCGTCGAGTTGTTCGGCCTTCAGCAGGTTGAAGCAGGTGGGGTTGGGCAGCGAGTGAATGAACTCGCTGTAGGTAAGCTGCTCGATGTGCGCCACCGACACTTCAATGATTGTTCGCAGATACCCTGACAATGCAGCGCCGAAGTTGCGGGCGAAGGTTTCGTGCAGTGCCTCCAGCGCGCGCATTTGTTCTTTGCTGACGCGCTCGGGTCGTTTGAAGTCATAATTAGAGACGGAAAGCGGCGCTTTCAACCCACCGCCGGGGCCGCGGTATTGTTCCGTCGACGAATTCGCCGCGCCGGTATCGACGGCGGCGAGAAGCGCATCCACCTCGGATTGTTCAAGCACATCGGTCACGCGGGCGACCTCCATGTCGCAGGCGAAGCTTCCAGACCCTCACATGATTTATCGGACCGAACAGGGCGGAAACTTCAGAACCTTTTCCAACCGGTCATTTGTCACTCAAGCGGTCGAGCGTGAGCCTCGACAACGTTAACAGATTCTCGACGTAAAGCACTGATGCATCAACCTCTCAGTCACCGCTTTCGCCGTTCTCAAGCCCATCAGGCCCGTTCACACCAGGTTCTGCCGGGCGCGGCCCACACGTATGCCCAAGGGGGATGACCAGTTTCCCGAACGGCTGGCACCAGTCATCGTCCGCGGCAGCGGGTCGCATGTTTTTGATAGAGACGGCAATGAATTTATCGAAAGGACTGTCAAAGCGGTCGGCGCGGCGCTCGATGTGTACGCCCGCGCGATCGATGACGGCGTGGAAAAATACCTTTACGGCCGTGCCGTTGCGCCGGTGTTTCGGAAGTACAACACTGTGTCGCGACCAACAAAAGCGACGAAGCGTGAAGTGGCGTGAAGTAATTCAGCGAAAATCAGACGGCGCGAATTTCCCCCTCGTGGTACGCCGGGAGGCAGCAGGGGGAGGGCGAGCAGCCAAATTGCGCCGATCGTGCGCGACCCTCCCAAGCCCCACCCTGAGTACATGGAGGGGGAGGATGGATTTTGGCGCCGACAAGCCTCATCTCACATGCCCGCTGCCGGTCACAATCCACTTGTAAGTCGTCAAATCCGCCGCCCCCATTGGCCCTCTGGCGTGGAGTTTGTCGGTGCTGATGCCGATTTCGGCGCCCAGCCCATATTCCCCGCCGTCGGCCAGGCGGGTGCTGGCGTTGACCATCACGCTGGCCGAATCGACCTGATTGACGAACTTCTCGCAGGCGGCGACGTCGTTTGAGAGGATGCCGTCGGTGTGCCGGCTGCCGTAGGTGTTGATGTGATCGATGGCGGCGTCGATCGAATCAACAATCTTCACGCCGACGATGAACGCGAGGTATTCCGTTGACCAGTCGTCGGCAGTTGCAAGTTTGGCACTGGGGTAAAGCTTGCGGGATTCTTCATCGGCGCGAATCTCCACGCCTTTGGCGCACATGGCTTCACATACTTTGATCAACAACTTCGCAGCAGCGTTGCGATGAAACAGAAGATGCTCGACCGCGTTGCACACCGCGCCGCCGGGGTAACTCGTTTTGGAGTTCATGCACACATCGATCACCTGCTGCTCGATGCCTTCGACGTGTTCATCGATATATAGATGGCAGTTGCCGTCGAAATGCTTCAGAACCGGAATCGTCGAATCGCGCACCACGGCTTCGATGAGGCTCTTGCCGCCTCTTGGAATCACCAGATCGATGTGCTGACTTTGTTTGAGCAGGATCGGGACTAAGGCGCGATCAACGGTGTTGACCAGTTGAACGCAATCGGCCGGTAAACCGGCCGCGCCGATTGACGATGCGACGATTCTTGCGATCTCGTTATTTGAATGAAATGCTTCTTTGCCACCACGTAGAATGACCGCATTGCCGCTTTTGATGCAAAGGGCTGCAGCATCCGAAGTGACGTTGGGGCGGCTTTCGTAGAAAAACAGCACCACCCCAATCGGCACACGACGGCGTTCGACGCGCAGGCCGCTCGGGCGATTGACCGCTTCGATGGTCTGCCCGACCGGATCAGTTTGCCGAGCGATCTGCTCGATGCCTGCCGCCATCGACTCGATGCGCTTGTCGTCGAGCTTTAATCGCTCGATCAACGGCCGATCCAACCCACCCGCTTCGGCGGCGGAGACGTCTTTGGCGTTGGCGGCGAGAAGGTCCGAACGCGCGGCCCGCAGGCCCGCGGCCATCCGGCGAATGGCGTCGGATTTCTGCGCGTCGCGCATCGCCACGATCTGCTGCGCCGCACTGCGGGCGCGTTTGCCGATTTCCTGAGCGTAAGGCAGCCAATCCGACATAAGCGAGTGATGTTAGCGATTTGCGACCCCCAGACCATCGGCAAACCAGTTCAACGCCTTGGTGGCTAAATGCCGCCTTCACGCCGGGTAACCGACCATTCGACCGTGATCGGATTGCCATCGGGCTCCACGACGCGTACGCCCGGGGGCAGTTCAAACACGGGTCGCTTTGGAACGGTTTTGCCGAGTGTAGCGTCGCTCAACTCGCCCGGCGTGAAGTCGAGCCGCGCTTTCGGACGAAAGCCATCGCCTTGTAGGATCTGGATTTGCTCCTGCGGGCCCGTCACCTTTACGTTGCTGACAAATTCGGGGTTGATCGTGACCTTGTTGTTGTTTAAGAACGACTGCGGCAATGATGCGAACACGGTGACTGACTTGAGTTCGAACGTCACATCGTCACTGGCCACGTCGAGCGTGGCCGTCGCCGATTTTGGCCGGACTTCTGCCACCACGCCGAGCGGCGAACGCAGGGAGACGATGATCGGGTCTTTCTTCCCCGGCGCCTTAATCTCAGGCAGCGACGCCAGATCCGCCTCCACAAACAGCTCGGCATTTTCCTCGGCGGCCTTGATGTCGCGGGCGGGGGCTCGGATGACGGCGTCGGATGGTTCAAACGTGGCGGCGACCTTACCTTCCAGCGCCTTGGGCACGCGGATCGGCACGGTTCGCTCGGCAAACTCATCGACAAAAAGTTCAATGTTCGGCGGAGAAACGCTCTGGATCGCCACGCGTGATGATCGGAACGGTTCGGTCTGGGTCAGCAGCGGTTTGGCGGGCTGAGATTGCTGGCCGAGCGAGGGCGTGCCTTCGAGGACGATGGGAATTTCGCCCGATTCTTCGAGCGTCTTGATCAGCGCATCAACGCGCGCCTGCGCGCCGTTGATCGTAACCGTCAATCGTCGCGAATCATCCTGCAGCGTCACCTTCCGAGCAGGATCGCCCGATCGCACGGTGATCGCGACCGATTGTGGCTTAACCGCCAGGATCGACCGCGCGGCGTAGAACCAGACGAGAATCGTCAGCGGAACAAGCCAGACGAGAGTTCGAAAGATCGCCCACAAACCGGCGGGCGCGAACGTTTCGCGCAGCCAAGATCGCAGTGTCGGCCCGGCGTCGGCGAGGTGGTCCTGAAAATGGAACGGCGGCTGGCTCATGCGTTCTGTTCCACGGCCTCCGACTTTGCTTGCGGCGTTGTTGCAGTAGTCTTGCGTCTGCTGTTTGGGTCGTTCTTTCCCAGGAGTTCGACCAGAAGCCCACGAAGCGCTTCTGGGGTGAGCTTGCGGAAAAGCTGGCCGCGTTCGGCGATGGAGATATCGCCGGTCTCTTCACTCACCACCAGAACAACGGCGTCCGATTCCTGGCTCATCCCCACCGCCGCGCGGTGGCGGCTGCCCAGCTCGCGTTCGAGCGTGCCTTCTTCGGCCAGCGGGAACTGCACGCCGGCGTAAGCGATGCGACCGGCGCTGATAATGACGCCCAGATCGTGCAGCGGCGAGTTGGGCCAGAAAATCGTGTTGAGCAGCGGCGCTGACATTTCGGCGTTCAGCCGTGTGCCGCTTTCGGCCAAACCGCCCAAGCCCACCTCCCGCTCGATGGCGATCAACGCGCCGATTTTGCGCTTCGATAGGAAGATGGACGCTTCCACCAGTTGTTCGATTTCTTCGCTCACCATCCGCGACCACCCGCGGAAGAGGCTGGTTTCGCCCAGCCGCATCACGGCCCGGCGCAGCTCGGGTTGGAAGATGACGATGATCGCAAACGCCACGACCGCCACCAACTGCTGATACAACACCTTGATCGCGCCGAATGTGTCCTGCGGGAGGAAGTTGACGAACAGCCACGAAACCACCAGCAGCAGGGCGATGCCGCGCAGCAACCGCGCCCCGCGCGTGCCGCGCAGAAACCGGTACACCGCGTAAACCACCGAGCCAATGAGCAGCCACTGCAAAAGCAGCGCCCACCAGGAGGATTGCTCCAGCAGGTTGCGCAGGTAGGCGAAATCGTTGAAGGTATCGTTCATGACCGATTGATTGCGTCGACTCTTGTCGAATCTATGCGTTGCGCGCCCGGATTGCCATGGTCATGTCAACCACCTGCCGCATGGGTTTGACATCATGGACACGCACGACGTCGGCGGCGTTGGCGATGGCCCAGCAAATAGTGGCCGCGGTGCCAAATTGCCGGGCGGTCGGATCGGTTTCGCCGGTGATGCGACCGATAAATCCTTTGCGACTCGTTCCAACCAATATCGGCTGACCGGCGGCGGTTAGTTCGCTCAGACGGCGCAACAATTCAAGATTGTGCGCGTCGGTCTTCCCAAAACCGATCCCCGGGTCGATCAGAATACGATGCCGCTCAATGCCGGCGGCGACGGCGGCCACGACGCGGTCTTCTAAAAACTGCCGCACTTCTGCCACAACTTCGCCGTATTGCGGGTTGTCCTGCATGGTGGCCGGCGTGCCCAGCATGTGCATCAGGCACACGCCCACCCCACGCCGCGCGACCAATGGCAGCATCGCGGGATCGTCTCGGCCAGCGGAAATGTCGTTGGCCAGCGTCACACCGTGGTCGAACGCCATTTCCGCGACGGCGGCGCGGGTGGTATCGATGCTGAGAACGGCCTGCGACGCTTCACGCGCCACCGCGTGCAGCACGGGTTCCAGCCGGCGAATCTGCTCGCCGTCGGGCACCGGCTGCGAACCGGGCCGGGTGGATTCGGCGCCGATATCGATCAAATCAGCGCCGTCGGCCACCATCTGCCCCACCTGCCGGGCGGCGGCGGCGGGGTCGATGAACAGTCCCCCGTCGCTGAAACTATCCGGGGTAACATTCACAACGCCCATAACCAGCGGCCGGCGTGGAAATACTTTCAGCCACAACTCGAAGTCCGAAACAGTCAATGATCGCCGTGCAACTTTCCAGTTAGGTTGATCTGAAAGTATACGTCTGTTGGATGAGTCGTCGAGTGAAGCGTCGAGATGGAGCCACTATGCAATTTTCAATTAATGCAACCAGGTGGTTGATGTTTCCAGTGCTTGTAACCACCATCGTCGGCGGCCTGTGGGTGGCGGCTACGCACGAAGCCGGCCGGGAAAGGCTGGCTCGCGCGGCGAATGAACTCGCGCAGCCGGCGGATGTTGAGAAGCGCGCCGAGACGTATCACGATCCGGTGTACATGGTCGTGGACGACGGCAGCCCGGCACTGCGGGATGGACCGACTTAGCAGCGCAAAAGCGGTATCGGACCAAAATCCAGACTGTCTAAATGAACCGCAGATCGCGCAGATAACGCAGATCAAATTTTGGTTGAACAATTATCTGCGCTATCTGCAGTTGACTCATTCTAGTAATCCAAGCCTCGCGGGGACACCCATCAGTCCAGCACGTTTTTCTCGAATACAATAAGGTTGTCGGCGTGCGTGGAATCCCAGCGGATGCCGCAGATGTCGTAGCCGGTCGCGACGCCGAAGTGCAGAAATTCGCGCTGGTGGTTCAGGCATTCGCAGCGGATGAACTCGTAGCCGTGATCTTTTGCCCAAGCCTGCTGCGCTTCCTGCAATTGCCGCCCGACCCCGTGCCGGCGCACCTCGGGCTTGACCGCGCCCAGCCAGTGATAAAACATTGAAGGCTTAAGCTCGAAGCCGATCCAAAAACCCACGGGCTGATCATCCATGCGCGCCAGCAGCGTCAGCACATTATGCCGGCCCTGAAAGCGGCGTTTGAAGTAATCAATTTCGCGCTTGGGCCGGAAAATAGTGTTGTACAACTCGACGGCGTGCGCGAGTTGACGATCATCGGCGATTACAATTTCTGCTTGAGCCACGGCGGATTAAGCCTCCAGGAGGTGTCGCGATGATACAGTAATTCACTAAAAAATCAGGGGAATTTTCTGATCTTTTGCTTCTTAAGATCAGAACGGAATGAAGCGGAACTGATTCATCATGCTCTGGGGCGTTTCGGATTGAGCAAGCATAAACAGGTCGTCGACGATCTGTGGCGCGCTTGCCGGGCGAGTCACGGCGATGATGCCCGACATTGTAATGCCCGAGACGATGCGCCGTTTAGCAAAGCCGAGCATCGATCTCAGGTCGCGCGTCGCAAGCACAAATCCATGCTCGGCAGCATAGTCGAGCAGTTCCGGGTCGGGCCGCGATCGAAGGCCCGCTTGATGAGCCGTAACGGATTGAATGACGCTTGAATAACGCCTCCGAAACAACGCAATCGAATGGCCGTGAAAATCTTCGTCGAACAGGATGGAGATCATTTAAGCAATCCGCGTTCGCGCGCACCGGCCAGCAGGCGATTGCGCCAATCCTGGTAGTCGGGGTTGCTCTCGTGCTCGCGGCGCGTCTCTTGGGCGTGCGCTTCCTCTTCGCGAAGGTAGGCGTCGACCTCATCTCGATTTTCGAGGTAGTAGGTGATGGCGCCGTAAACGTCGCGAAGTCGCAGCGAAGGATAATTTGCGGCAATCTGCTCGGCCGTGTGACCTTCAAGAAATCCATAAACAATGAGATCGAGCGAAATGCGTGTTCCACCGACCCTCATGACTCCAGCGGCGTCGATCGATATTGGAGCAGAAAGTGAAGCGATTGCCGGCGTCATGTGAACCTCTCGTGTAGGTAGGCATACGATATCGCCTATTCGTCCCGACGAGTATACCACACCTTGTTCGTGTGCATTTACCCCGGCGCCGGCAGCGGCCCGCCGCCCAGGCCCGGGTTGGTGTCGGGCTTGCGGTTGTCGGATACCGGCGGGTTATTCCGGCGGGTTTCGCGCTCCAGCAGGTCGCTTACCGTCGGCTTGTTGATCGTGTCGCCGCGCATCAGGCGGTCGATTTCCGGGCCGTCGAGCGTTTCGTACTTCATCAGGGCTTTGGCGATCGCTTCCACGCGCTCGCGGTGGGCTTCGAGGATTTTGCGGGTTTCCTCGTACAGGCCGTCGATCAGTTTCTTCACTTCTTCATCGATCGCTTTGGCGGTTTCTTCGCTGTATTCGCGGCTGCCGGCCAGGTCGAGCATGGATTGCTTGTTTTCGTCTTCGCCGTAATAGACGAAGCCGACGCGTTCGTTCATGCCCCAATCGCGCACCATTTTTCGTGCGATGCCGGTGGCTTGGCGAATATCGCCGTACGCGCCGGTGTTCACGTCACCGGTGAACATTTCTTCGGCGATGCGGCCGCCGAAGAGGGTTCGCAACTGCGCGTAGCACCACTTGCGGCTGTAGTTTTGGCGGTCTTTTTCAGGCAGGCTCATCGTCGCGCCGCCGAAGTTGCCTCGGGGGATGATGGTGACTTTGTGGATCGGGTCGCCGTCTTCTTCAAGGAACTGGATGACGGCGTGACCGGCTTCGTGGTAAGCGGTGGCGAGTTTTTCCTTTTCGTCGATCACGCGGCTCTTCTTGGCTCGGCCCCAGCGTACTTTGTCGCGGGCTTCTTCCAAGTCCTCCTGTTCGATCGCTTCTTTGTCGGCCAGCGTAGCGCCCAGCGCCGCTTCGTTGATGATCGCCGCGAGATCGGCACCGCTGAAGCCGGGTGTGGCTTTGGCCAGCCGAGCCAAGTCGACATCGTTCCCAAGCTTCACCTTGCGACTGTGAACCTTGAGAATTTCCATGCGGCCCTTCACGTCGGGCAGTGAAACGTAAACCTGGCGATCAAACCGGCCCGGACGGGTCAGCGCCGGGTCGAGCACGTCGACACGGTTGGTGGCGGCGCACACGATGACCTGATCGTTGGTTTCGAAGCCGTCCATTTCAACGAGGATGGCATTGAGGGTCTGTTCGCGTTCATCGTGCCCGCCGGATGAAAACCCGCTTCCGCGACGGCGGCCGACGGCGTCGATTTCATCGAGGAAGATGATGCACGGCGAGTTGTCCTTGGCCTGCTTAAACAAGTCACGCACCCGCGAAGCGCCCACGCCCACGAACATTTCAACAAAGTCCGAACCGGAAATACTGAAGAAAGGCACATCCGCCTCGCCGGCGATGGCTTTGGCAAGGAGGGTTTTGCCGGTTCCCGGCTCGCCCACGAGCAGCACGCCGCGGGGGATGCGCCCGCCGAGGCGCTGGAACTTTTTGGGGTTTTTCAGGAACTCGACGATTTCGGAAACTTCTTCCTTGGCTTCCTCCACACCGGCCACATCGTCAAAGGTAATATTGATGTGCTCCTTGCTGGTGATCTTGTGCCGGCTGCGACCGAAATTGCCCAGCATTCCGCCGGCCCCGGCGCTGTTGCGCAGTTGGCGGAATATAAAAAAGTAGATGATGGCGAAAATCAGCAGCCAGGGAATGAGCGGCAGGAGCAGGTTGATCCAGATGCTGTTGTTGGTCTGATATTTGATTTCGATCGGCGCGTTCTCGCGCAGCACCATCAGATCGCGAACGGTGCTCCAGTCGGCGGGGGGGATGGCGACGCGGTAGAGCTTTAAATCAGGCTGGGATGCGTCGGCCCTTGGCGCCGTAAGTTCGCCAAGCAACTCATCGCCCTGCACGGTTACGCTGCGAACCTTGCCATCTTTCACCAGCGCGTAGAATTCGCTGATGGGGATGTCATCGCGGGTACTGCGCTGCTGCTGCACGAGCACAAAGAGCATGATGGCCAGGCCAATAAAGAGCACCCAGCCGAATACCCCGCGCCCGAGCCGCATTCCACCGCCGCCGGTTCCGTTGGCGGGGGTCTTTCTCTTTTCTTTTTTTTCCGGTTTTTGTTCGGACATCAGTAAATCCTTTAACGGCTATACGTCCGAGAACCCGCGCTGGGTCGGCTCGGTCACCGCGCAATCGTGTACCTCTTACGGGAGGTCGTCAAATCATAGGGGCAGGTTGATTAGGATTTCTTGACGCGCTTACCAATCTGCCTGCAATTCCTGCACAATTCCCCGAGCAAGCGATTCGGTGGCCTGTTGGCTGCCGACAAACCGGCCTTCGCCCATTGTGGGATAGAACGTGCTGGTCTGCTCGAAGTTCCGCCGTTCGACCAGAATTTTTCCGGTTCGGAGGTCTTTCCATGTGAAATTGACCACAACCCGGTAAAGCTGCTCTTGCGGGATGGCGGCGCGGTTGTCGCTGCTGACCGTGCTCAGGCCAACCTCCACTACCTGCCCTTCCAGCACCGAATCGGCCCGTTCGGCGGGGACCACTTTATACGGCGTGGTCGATTCAATTTGTTCGGTGATGGCCTTGCTCAGTTGAAATTCCACCCCGCGGGTGAAGCTCTTGCTGACGAAAATTGGCACGGCGACGGTTTTCACGTCCTGACGAAACAGCGACGATTGCGAGTATCCGCCCGCGGGCGAACCCTGATTGTACCCGCAGCCGGCGACGGCGAACAGAGTAAGGATAATTGCGGCAGTGAGCTTCATGCGCGTCATGGACGATGGTTCTATTGGGCGCGGGCCGTTGGCAAAACCGGCGCGGCTTCGGCGGCGTCGCGGGCTTCTTGGGGAAGTTGATCCAGCGCGGCGCGGGCCTTTTCGGCTTCGGGCACGCCGGGATAGCTCTTCAGCAGCGACTGATACAAATACGCCGCCGCCGTCGGTTTGCGAACGCGTTTGTAGTAGTCGGCGGTCGTCAGCAGCTTCTGTGCGAACGTGCTATCGATGCGATCGACCAATTGACCCAGATTTTCTTCCTGTGCCAGTTCCGGATAAGTGGCGATCAGATCGGTCAATTGCGATTTGGCATCAATCACCGGCGTGGCATCAAACTTCACCCCGCGAAATTGTGCCAGATACGACCATGCCTGCTTCAGTTTAATTCGGGCAATCTCCGGATTTCGGGGATAACTGCGCACGTACGCCGCATAGGCATCGCCGGCCAGGTCGTAATCAGACTTGGCATAATAATATTCGGCGCTTCGAAGCAGCGCCCGTTCGGCCAACTGCGAACCCGGCGACCGCTGCTGGATTCGAAACAGCATTTCGATGGCTTCATCGGTGTAATCGTCGATCGCCAGGCCCAGCACACGGCGCTTTTCACCGCTTAAGTATCCGTCGGCGATCTGGTACTGCATTTCAAGCGCGGGTTGGTAATAGGGGCTTTCGGTGAACACGTCCATCAATTCGTCGCAGTAATAGAACGCCTTCACTTTGTTCTTGCCGACGTAAAGCGCCCGTGCAGCAAGGTACAACCCGCGGTCGCGCTGCGGCGAACCGTTGTTGCCTTTGAGCCAGGCAGCGGCCTGCTTGAAGGCGTCTTTGCCGCGGCCTCGTTCGATCATGCCTTCGATCGCATCCAGCGACGGGTCGCCGGGTTGATTCGGGTCGGCGGCGCTGCTGGCAACGGGCTGCCAGTCTTTCCCGCGCAGCTCCCACGATTGCGACGTGGGCTGATGCGCAAAAACAGAAGCGGCAGCGGTGACGAGAATGGCGGCGGCGAGTCGGGGGATCCTTCCCATATTGCCGGCCGATTGTATTGCCAGCCGCGCCATTCACAAGCCGGACGACAACACATAACGCGCCAGACGCAAATCGCGGCCGCAAGCGTACCGCACGTGTTCGGCCAGCAGGCGGTTGAGCGGATCGGTCTGGTGCCGCGTGAGCACCGGCAGCCGCTGCGGGGTTCCGCCGGCGCGGGGAAGGTTGAGAATGCTCTGCGCGATGCGCAAAAGGCGCGGGTCGATTTCGATGCGCTGGGCGAAGCTACCCTCGCAGTCCCGGCAAATCACGCCCCCCTGATCGATCGCAAAAAATGCCCGCGGGAAGTGGGTCACAGGCTTGCCGCAGTTCATGCACTGCGATAGTTCGGGAAGCAACCCGGCCTCGCGGAGTAAATCGAGTTCGAACGAAAGAAATGATTGTTCGATGCGCGGCGTGGCAAGGTCGGCAAGCGTTTGTTCTAGACGATCAAACGACTCCGTATGCGGGTCGTGCGCTTCCAGCATCGCCAGCACCAGTTCGGCGGCGTAGGTGCCCAGGTAAATCGCCCGCAGGTTTTGTCGCAACTCGCGATGGCCCTCGGTGAGCCGCCATTCGGTCAGCGGCGGCAATTCGCGGTGGGGGGCGTGGCTGAAAACGGCTTCGGCGACATCCAGCAGATCAATCCCTCCGCCGAATTTGCTGGCTCCGGCCTTGGTGGTGCGATGCGCCCCCTTGGCGATCACGCGAATGATGCCGTGTTGCCTTCCGAACAGCGCAAGAATCTGCGAAGTCTCGCTGAATTCGACTTTGCGCAGACAGATACATCGATCAGAAACCAGTGGCATGCGACCCAATCAATTCTAGGCGGACGGGAAAGCCACGCAAACGATCGCGCGTTTGACGCCGCTCCCGGTTTCGGCTTCCGCGCGTTGCTGTTGTTCCCGCGTTGCCGCTAAAGTGGCGGCCTCGTGGCTACGCTGCATCGTCTTGATCGCATCCTTTCCAATCGCGGGTATTGCACGCGCTCACAGGCGCCGGGCTTTCTGCGGCGGCATGAGCTGCTGAACGCCGGCGCGGCAGTAAATCGCGCCGACGATAAAATCGATCCCGCCAACCTCACCATCGACGGCGAACCAGTCGATCCGCAATTGATTCTGGTCATGCTCAACAAACCCGTCGGCTATGTCTGTTCGCATCGCGATGAAGGCAAGCTGGTGTACGAACTGCTACCCGAACGCTGGCCGCGGCGCAACCCGCCGGTGACCACCGTCGGGCGATTGGATAAAGACACGTCGGGCCTGCTGCTGCTCACGGATGATGGCAAACTTGTGCATCAACTTACGTCGCCCAAAAAACATGTGCCGCGCGTCTACCTCGCAACGCTCGACCGCAATTTGCGCGGCGACGAGGCCGCCACGTTCGCCGCCGGCACATTGATGCTCGAAGCGGAAGAGAAACCACTGCTGCCGGCCAGAATGGAAGTGCTCGACGCACGCACAGCGCGGCTCACGCTGCACGAGGGGCGATATCACCAGGTCCGCCGCATGTTCGCGGCGGTGGGAAATCATGTGGTGTTGTTGCATCGTGAGAAATTTGGATCGTTGCAAGTCGCGGATTTAGTTGAAGGCCGATGGAGACATGTGCTGCCTGATGAGGTGGCAGAGACATTCCTGTGAGGTGGCACAGACATTCTTGTCTGTGTCTCCGGCGTACCACAAGAAATCGGAGACACAGACAGGAATGTCTGTGCCACCAAGCTAGCGCATTCTTGCGTTGCATATTCCTGTTGGACTGAATCGGTTACAACACCTCGCTCGACATCGAATGGAGGAAGGCGCGTATGCTGCAGATCGGGGTTTTGAATCAAGAGGCCGACAACGAAGCCCGCGTGGCGCTGGTGCCCGCGGGCGTGAAGAAGCTTAAAGCGCTGAACGTCGATGTGCTGATCGAATCCAACGCCGGCGTGCGCGCCGGCTTCCGCGATGCCGATTACACCGCCGCCGGCGCGATCGTGGTCGCCGATGCCCACGCGGTGCAGCAGTGCGATATCGTGCTGTCGGTGCGTCAACCGTCGGTGACGCGCATCGGGCACATCAAAGCCGGCGCGCTGTTGATCGGTCTGCTGTCGCCGCTGGCGGATAAGGACCTTGTCGACGTGTTGTGCCGTGCGAACGTGAGCGGGATCGCCATGGAACTGGTGCCGCGCATCACGCGCGCCCAGACGATGGACGCGCTAAGCTCGCAGGGAAACATTGCCGGCTACAAAGCCGTCATGCTTGCCGCCGCCACTTCACCTCGGATTTTCCCGATGCTCATGACCGCCGCCGGCACGATTCAGCCGACGAAGGTGTTCATCATCGGCGCCGGCGTGGCGGGGTTGCAGGCCATCGCGACCGCCAAACGCATGGGCGCCGTCGTAAGCGCTTACGACGTTCGCCCGGCGGTCAAGGAGCAAGTGCAGTCGGTCGGCGCGAGATTCATCGAGCTTCCACTCGACACCGCCGACGCCCAAGACAAAGGTGGCTACGCCAAAGCCCAATCCGAGGAAACTCTCGTCCGGCAGCGAACGCTGATGGCAAAGGTGATCGCCGACAGCGACATCGTCATCACCACGGCGCTCGTGCCCGGCAAACCGGCTCCCAAACTCGTCCCCGCCGACGCGGTGAATCAGATGAAACTTGGCAGCGTGATCATCGACCTCGCCGCCGAGCGCGGCGGCAATTGCGAACTGACACAGCCCGGCAAGGTGATCGACCACAACGGCGTGACGATCATCGGCATCGAAAACCTCGCCGGCACCGTTCCGCTGCACGCCAGCCAGGTCTATTCGAGCAATATCGTGAATTTGTTGAGCGTGATGATTAACAAGCAGGGCGAATTCAAGCTCGACTTAAGCGACGAAATCATCAAAGCCGTGCTGGTGTGTCATCAGGGTCAGTTGGTGAATGAGATGGTGGCCGCCACGATTCCGAGCGAAGCGCCAAAGACGACATAACGATTGACGATTGACGATTGATGATTGAGATAAGGTCTGCCTTCTCAATCGTCAATCGTTACCCCGCGGTAAGGAAATAAAACGGAGGTATTGAATGACCGCCCCCATGCCCGATATCAGCAGTCACCTTTACGTCTTCCTCCTCGCCGCGTTTTTGGGCCTGGAAGTGATCCGCCGGGTGAGTCCGCTGTTGCATACGCCGTTGATGTCGCTCACCAACGCCATCAGCGCGATCAGTGTGGTGGCGGCGATTGAGCTGGCCGGGGCGGGTCACGGGGTTTTCGCGACGACCCTGGGCGTGATCGCGGTGATCGCGGCGACGACCAACATCATCGGCGGGTTTCTGATCACCGATCGCATGCTCAAAATGTTCAAAAAACGCGGGGGGCAGAAGTGAGTTTCGACCTGATCCACTTTGTTTCGTCCGCCGCCACGACGCAGGCGACCGGCAAGGGCGAGTTTACCGGCGCGATCGCCACGGCGGCGTACCTGTTCGCCTGTGCTTGCTTCATTTTGGCGCTGCGCTGGCTCAGCCAGCCGGGCACGGCGCGCAAGGGGAACACCATCGGGCAGATCGGCATGCTCGCCGCCATTGTCGGAGCGCTGCTGCAGCACCATGTCATTCACTACGAATGGATTTTTGTCGGCTTTGCCATCGGCGCGGCAATCGGCGTGCCGATGGCGGTTTTCATGCCTATGACCGCCGTCCCGCAACGGACGGCCCTCTCCCACGCGTTCGGCGCGCTCGCTGCGGCGCTGGTCGGTACGGGGCATTACTACCTGTACAAAATGGACGTGCTCCGCCCGCACCCGGTCGAGATGGGCATTCTCTGTCTGGAGGTGCTGCTGGGCGCGCTCACGTTTACCGGGTCGCTCATGGCGTTCGGCAAGCTGCAAGACCTGCTGCCCACCCGGCCCATGGTCTACCGTGGCCAGATACTTGTGAACCTTTCAGTGCTGGGCGCGGCGTTGGTCTGCAGCACGCTGCTAACGTTCAACCCGCAATGGACATGGCTTTTTCCCATCCTGCTGCTGCTGTCGCTGGCGTTCGGCGTGATGCTCATCCTCCCCATCGGCGGCGGGGATATGCCCACCGTCATCGCGCTGCTGAACGGCTACGCCGGCTTGAGCGCCTGCTTTATGGGGTTTGTGCTCGATAATCGCTTGCTGATCATCGCCGGCGCGCTCGATGGCGCATCGGGCCTCATTCTGTCGATCGTCATGTGCAAGGCGATGAACCGCAGCTTCACCAACGTGCTGTTCGGCGCGTTCGGGCAGGTAAAGGCCGGCCCGGCGGCGCAGGGAGAGAAGAAAGTCGCCAAACCCACCACGCCCGAAGAAGCCGCCGGCCTGCTCGCCGCCGCCAACAGCGTCATCATCATCCCCGGCTACGGCATGGCGGTTGCGCAAGCCCAGCACAAGGTGCGCGAACTATACGACCAGCTGACCCGGCGCGGGATTGATGTAAAATTCGCCATCCACCCCGTCGCCGGAAGAATGCCCGGTCACATGAACGTGCTCCTGGCCGAGGCCGAAATTCCCTACGACCGGCTGCTGGAAATGGAAGAAATAAACAGCGAGTTTCCCCAGTGCGATGTCGCGATGGTCATCGGCGCCAACGACGTGGTCAACCCCGCCGCCCGGCACGACAAAAGCAGCCCGATCTACGGCATGCCCATCATCGACGCCGACAAAGCCAAAACGGTCATGGCGATCAAACGCAGCATGAACCCCGGCTTCGCGGGGATCGATAATGAGCTTTACACGCTCGATCAGACACTCATGTTGTTCGGCGATGCCAAAGCGGTGGTGGCGGCGGTGGCGAAGGAGTTGGGGGAGAGTTGAGTGCGACGAAGTTCACGCCAATGCATCGGCGTGCTGAAAGTGGGCCGACTCTCTGTGCGCGTCGACCACCCCGAGAACGCCCGCCCGCCCGCCGGCCACCACACAAACGCCTCCACCCCATCCACCAAATCGCGGGCCGTGGCAGAATTATCCCGCCGGGCGCGGTCGAAGCCAGAGCCGCCGAAGAGGGTGTCGATGAGGCCGTCGCGGGCGTAAAGGGTGTCGTTGCCGGTTTGGCCGTCCAGCAAATCCCGCCGGCCGCCCCCGGAAGCTTCCGCGACGCCGCGAACGCCACAAACGCACGGCGACCCGCCACGGCCGTCACTTTTTTTCCAGAAACTCCTTCATCACATCGATCTCCAGATCGCGGTCG
>Ga0163148_10001352_pt1 | contig 32020 bp, 26 predicted proteins | sample OliLakLV19MP7P2_FD_148606 | JGI IMG/M metagenome (GOLD analysis project Ga0163148, IMG submission 148606) | Freshwater microbial mat bacterial communities from Lake Vanda, McMurdo Dry Valleys, Antarctica- Oligotrophic Lake LV.19.MP7.P2 | ecosystem: Environmental > Aquatic > Freshwater > Lake >... | reverse complement strand
CCTTAGATCTTCACAAAGAAGTGAAGCATACACTAAGTGTAAATGTGGTAGCAGAATAAAGCAAAAAATTGATTTTGCAAAAAGGCCGGCACGATGTCGGTCTTTTTTTATGTTTTGAGATTCAGTTAAAACTTAAAATAAAATTCGCCTGTAATATTTGAGCTATCCCAGGTATTTTGCTTGCCGTTAGACAATCTTAAAACATTAGACCTAACTTCTTTAAAAACCTGTTCGATACTGAGCCCAGGTTTTCGAATTGCTTTCAATACTTCCTGTGTATAAAGACCATTTCTCCCTGTTCCATCTATGGCAACCGAACCTGGCGAAGTTGCAAATGCTATAAACGAACCTCTTGCTTTCTGCATTTCAACCAATCCTTGGTTGCCAATAGCACGAGTTAAAGAAGGAAATGGATTGCTGCGGCAAGCATCCAATATAACAATATTCATTCTTGCCTTTGATCCTTCCATGTTTGCCAAAACCATTCGTTGAACAGGAAAACAATATCGCCAGATGTCATCCTCGTATTCAACTTTTGCATCAGCTGGAACGATATAATTTTCTTCCTCCATGCGCAATCCATGTCCGGCAAAATAAAAAAGACCAACCGTCTTTTCTGGATCACCCGATTCCAATCTTTCCTTGAACTTCTGCAAACCTACACGAATTTGGCCGTAGGTTGCATTTGTTAAAAGTTGAACTTGAAAGTTTGACCGCTCTAATTCTGCAGCCATATCCATCGCATCGTTTACCGGATTTCGAAGCTCTCCGATTTCTTTTACGTACTGCGAATTTCCGATAACAAGGGCATAACGCCTTTCATCTTTGTACAACTCAGCTAATGCATTTACAATTTGACTCTGATCGATAGTCGGGTTTACAGATGTATTAAAGGTTCTAAAGGAAGTAACTTCTTGTTGATCAAACTTGGCAAGTTCTTTTTTTACCGAATCATTGCCTGGTTGAATGTCGTAAGCTCGTTGCAGGTCATTATAGGCCAAAGACCTATTTTCCATTTTTTGATAAACCAGGCTTCGCTCGTAAAGCAGCTTTACCGAGTTTTCCTTGCTATCTTGAAATTCTTTAATTGCATTTTCATAAGCCTTAAGAGCCTCGTGATAAAATCCAAGTTTTTCATTACTCAAAGCCATATACCAAAAAATATTTTTCTTGTTGGCGTGATTGCGCACGATTGCTTCTTGAAAATCGGCAATTGCTGACTTATAACTGTTTGTCTTATACTCAGCTAGGCCGCGCAAATAATAAACCTCCCCATCTAGCGATTTTTCGCGGGTTGTTTTACTTAAGAATTCATCGAAACTGGAAATCGCTTCACCAAATTTTCCAGCTTTATAACTTTCAAATCCTTTATCGTAAAGTTTAAATTGTGCACTGGCAAAGATGCATTGTGCAGTTAAAACCAAAGTAAATATTATCACGGTTAAATACTTCATATTGATCAAAAGGAATAAGCTAAACCAAGTGCAACAGTAAGGGTTGAAAATCCTTTTTTAGCGAACGGATACTCCGGATTATTATAACCATTATTCCTTAACCGAGGAAATTCGTTTGTCTTGATGTGCGTTATTGGAGAGGTGAACCGCAACGCAGGTTGTAAAAATAATTTAAGCTTGGAACTTAGTGTATAATCAACACCAATCCCGATACCAATTCCTCCAGCAAATTCCGTCTTTGCCGCCCAGCCCTCGCGGCCTTCGTCTGTAGCAGCAATTGTCTCGTACCAAACGCCTCCGCTGACTGCGGGGTCCCATGGTGGAGGTTCGAAAGGATTGTTGTTTGGATACCATAAATAGGTAGTCGCACTTACCTCCGACTTGGAAGACGCTAAGACAAACGGCTTGATATGTCCATATACGGAGACTTTATTCTCCTCATCATAAGGGCTGAAATCAATTCTTAAATCGAACGCTGCAGCATAAAAATTCAAATTACCCCCATCCATATAGACTGCGTAAACCTCGTAACCACCATCTTCCTGAAACAAGTTATTACCAATTGCCTTAGAGTCCGCATAAGAATCCGAAAGTTCCTGATCAAAATTCAACTTAGTAAATGATAGGGACCCACCAATGGAAACAAGTCTGTTAAGTCTGGTTAAATAGCCAGCCTCAAAATAAAGTCCGGGGCTGTAATCAGACTTATTATTAAATCGAAATGAAGGACCTGTCGAAAAAATAAATGATTTACCATTGGTGATGCGCACTTTTTTTGTCAGAACACCTTCATCCTGACTAAATCCTGTGCAAATGCAAACCACAACTAACACAAATGCAATTAGGTAAGTTTTAGTCATAACCAGCAGTGGGAAAAATTTACGAATACTAAGATACAAAATTGCTATCATTCGCAATTCCCAAGGAGAAGTTCTTCGTCAATATCAGTTATTACCCTCAATCTGCAGCACCAATTCAGCATACCAGGCCGCCCCATATTTGCGAATTAGTGGATCCTTCAAAAACTTATACACGGGCACGCCCAGCGATTGCCCAAGTTTGCAGGCGGCCGAACAGATATCCCATTTATGGTAATTGACGGCTTCAAAACCTTTTTTGTTGGTAGTAATTCGAATTGGATAAAGGTGACACGAGATTGGTTTTCTGAAGGCTACCTTACCATCCAAATAAGCTTGCTCAATGCCGCACTTTAAAATTCCCTTTTCGTCATACAAGGAATAGGCACATTCCTTTCCACCAATTGTGGGTGTCGAAAAATCTCCGTCTTCATCTAAAATATAAGCACCTTGTTCGTCAATGGCTTTGGCACCTGCCGCAGTAAGGTACGGACGAATATCTTTTTGGATAGCCTTCATTATTTCGAGTTCCGATTCTTCAAGCGGTGCGCCTAAATCGCCCTCAACACAGCAGGCGCCTTTGCATTTTTCCAGATTGCAAACAAACTCTACTTCCTTAATATCATCCGAAACTAAGATCTCTCCTACTTTAATCATATGGCATTTATTAAAAGCTCAATTCTTCTGCAAGGTAGTAATGTCTTATTGAAATAATTCAAATTGAACATGGCGGGTAGCCTCAACATATTGCTGAATTACTTTGGTAGAAATCTGTTTTGAGAAAAAACCTATCTGATAAGCCGGTAACTCCATTAAACCTGAATCGGCTTTATGTGTGGATACCGAAAGATTGTAGCCAAGCGACAACATGTTGTTTTGATAAATCTGAACTAATCGTTTATAAAACTGATAGTTGCTGTCAAGGCTTTTCTCAAGTCGTTGTAAATCACCTTGCCCATTTAAAAAACTTTTGAGCTTATCGCGATTTTCCTTTAGATAGAATTGATAATTAAGCCTATCGTTCAACGCAAATGTAAAAGGTATTAGAAAATTAAACCCTTGCTCAGCTAATTGAATGATCGTGCTGAAATGAAGGTCGAACGAAAATGAATCGCACAGGCAAAAAACAGCTACCTTATATGAACCTTTGCTTCGAGGAACATAGTGCGTAAACATGGGAATTGCAGCCTCTGGTTTCCCATCTAACAGCAAGGTGTTTTTTGCTTTGAAATTTTTATTAACCCGTATCTTGAGCGTTCTGAGTTGTTCTGCTTCCTTCTCACAAAAAATAAATTTAGTAATCGGCATCTCGAGCGAAAGCGCCATTAAGGAGGGAGCCGCAAACAATTCTTTCCTTGCTCCCAGCGAATAGATTCCATTACCGGCAAATAAATCGATAAAGACAATCTCATCCACCTTTCCCGCTAAGGTGCCGACAAATGATTGCAGGTATTGTTGAATGATCGAAGTCTTGGTTTTAATCCAAGGCTCGGCTGCAGTTACGCTAAAGCCATCGTCAGGAAATGTTACAGGTGATAGAGAGGAAGTAAAACTCACGCAATTTGTTTATCAAAACTAACAGCCATTTCTTAAAATTCAGAATTTGCACTAAGAGTTTTTCTATTGACGCACGGACGATTTCTATAACTACATATAAATCAGGCTTCTCAACAAATCATATAAATGAATTATTTAAGAAGTTAAGAATGCTAAAGTGAAGGTGCGTTTTTGATGTTTCCGCATAGCTGATACCTGCCTATATTGCAACCGATTTATGAGTGATTATTTAGAGAGCCTGAACGAACCGCAACGGGAGGGCGTGATTAATACTGAGGGGCCGTGCATGATCATTGCGGGTGCAGGTTCTGGAAAGACCCGGGTGCTCACCTTACGGATTGCGCACTTGATTCAAAGCAAACAGGTTGATCCATTCAATATTCTGGCATTAACGTTTACCAACAAGGCCGCTAAAGAGATGCGAAATCGCATCGAAAAAATGGTGGGTGCCGATGCGCGAAACCTTTGGATGGGAACTTTCCACGCGGTATTTGCGCGGATATTACGAGCCGAAGCGCATCATCTTGGCTACCCAAACAACTTTACCATTTATGATACGGACGATTCTAAATCTTTACTCAGAAGTATAATTAAAGAGCTGGGTCTTGATGATACTCAATACAAAGTCAATTCTGTTTTTAACAGAATCTCTTCCGCTAAGAACAGATTGGTTTCTTGGCAGGATTATCTAAGCAATTCGATTTATGCAGCCGATGATGCGGCTAACATGCGACCCGAGATTGGAAATATTTACAAAGCCTATTCGCTGCGCTGTTTTAAATCGGGCGCAATGGATTTTGACGATCTACTATTTAATACGGATCGACTTTTTAAAGAACATTTACAAGTGTTGAATAAATATCAGCATCGGTTCCAATATGCGCTGGTGGATGAGTTTCAGGACACCAACCTTTGTCAATACTTTATCATTAGAAAACTGGCTGCCGTTAATCAGAATATTTGTGTTGTTGGTGATGATGCACAAAGTATCTATGCCTTTCGTGGAGCCGATATTTCAAACATTCTCAATTTCGAAAAAGACTATCCAGACCTGCGCATTATAAAACTTGAGCAAAATTATCGTTCAACGCAAACCATCGTTGATGCGGCCAATTCTGTCATTGCAAAAAATAAAGCTCAAATTCCAAAAAAAGTATGGACTAGCAATGAAGAGGGCAACCTGATTGAGTTGATAAAAGCCGTCTCCGATAATGAAGAGGGTAAACTGATTGCCAATTCTATCTTCGAAGAGAAGATGCAGCATCAACTTAAGTTCAGCGACTTTGTAATCTTATACCGAACCAACAGCCAGTCGCGTGCTATTGAAGAAGCGCTTAGGCGGATGAATATAAAATACAAAGTAGTGGGTGGCCTCTCCTTTTATCAACGTAAGGAAATAAAAGATACACTTGCTTACCTGCGCTATTCTCTGAATCAACAAGACGAAGCTTCCTTCCGGAGAATCATTAATACACCCAAGCGAGGAATTGGCGATACTACTATTGATAAGATTATTGTTGCTGCCAACGATCACACCATGTCCATCTGGGAGGTGCTGCAAAATATTTCTTCTTTTTTAGGTGGCACTGCCGCTGGCCGGATTGATGACTTTGTAACAAAGATCAAACGCTTCGGAATTGAAATTCAAAACAAAGATGCCTACGAGGCTGCCGCTGAAATAGCAAAGTCATCAGGGTTGATGAAAGAATTGTACGAAGACAAAACGGTAGAAGGACTGAGCCGCTATGAAAACGTACAAGAACTTTTAAACGCAATCAAAGAATATGTAGAAGATCCTGAAAAGGAAGACAAAAGCTTAGGCGCGTTTCTGCAGGAAGTTTCCTTGCTCACTGGCCAGGATGACGACAAGGATAATGATCCTGACGTTGTTACCTTGATGACCATCCACATGGCCAAAGGATTGGAGTATAAGTATGTTTACATCGTGGGCATGGAAGAGGATCTATTTCCATCACAATTAATGTTAAGCAGCCGATCGGAACTAGAAGAAGAGCGCAGACTTTTTTATGTAGCCATTACACGAGCGCAGAAAAAACTATTCCTCTCCTTTGCAATTACCCGCTATCGGTTTGGCCGTTTAAAAAATTGTGAGCCCAGTCGTTTCTTAGATGATATACAAGGCCGTTACATTAAAGTGAGCACCAAGTTTGGCGGGGTTGAGTCGATGGCACCAAATCCAACTTTTGCCAAGAGCTTTATTAGTGGCATGAAGAAAACCATTGCTACAAAACCTATTGTTAAATCAACTGCTTATAAACCATCTGCCGATTTTGCCCCCAGCGATACCTCAAGTCTAAAAGAAGGCATGAAGGTAGAACACCCTAAGTTTGGCTACGGCACTGTGCTAAAAATGGAGGAAGTAGGCTCAGAACGTAAGGCGAAGATCAATTTTGCCGATTTTGGCGAGAAGACCTTATTACTTAGCTTTGCGAAGTTGAAAATACACTAGGTAGATGAGTTTGAGTGAAATTATAAAAGAAATTGATAAACTTCCGGTGGAGGAAAGTTTGCAAGTATTTTCGCATCTCCAGAATAAATTAAAAAAGAGGGAGAGAATACTCGAATCCTTAGATGAAATCAAAGGAATAGGAAAAGGGTTGTGGGATATGGATGCTCAGGAGTACGTTAATAAAGAAAGAGCAGGTGATCGGTGCTGACAAAGTATTTTTTGATACATCGCCTTTCATTTACTTAGTCGAAGATAATCCTAAATACGCAGAGGCTGTTGCGAGCTACATTGCTGATGAAATTATCCTATTTGAAGCTAAACTGTGTGCAAGTACTATAACTCTTGCTGAATTTTATGTAAAGCCAAAAAGAAGTAATAAGTTGGCCATCATTGAAAAATTCAGAAATAAACTAAGGGAGCATAAATTTATTGTGTTTGATATTACTGAACATATTGCCGAACTTTCAGCTGACTTGAGAGCAAAATATCTTTTTCGTAAAAATTTTGATGCTCTTCAATTAGCCACCGCCATTTCATCAGGTTGTACTAAATTTTTACTAACGATACGAATTGAAACAAGTAAAAGAAATTACTATAATTTTAATTGACGACCTCATTTGAGTTTAATTTATGATTGGAGAATATAATACATCCCGTGAAGCCATTATTCTGAAAGAATACGGAAGAAACGTTCAAAATTTAGTTAACTATATCCGCAGCGTTCCTGATAAAGAGAAGCGCACGCAATTAGCCACTACGCTAATTGAATTGATTAAGCAACTCGCCCCGGTTGCCAAAGAGGCACAAGAAAATCCACAACGTATGTGGGATGATCTTTACATCATGGCCGATTTCAATTTGGATGTTGACAATCCTTTTACAACTCCCGATCGCACAATCTTATTTAAGAAGCCGCGCAAAATGGAGTATCCACAAAACAATGTTCGTTTCCGGCACTATGGAAAAAATATTGAGAAGCTGGTGAAAGAGGCGCTTAAAAAAGAAGATCCAACAGAGCGCGAAGAGGCAGCTATTTACATCGGCAAGTTGATGAAGACTTTCTTTGGTGCTTGGAATAAAGAAACCCTTGACGATTCAGTCATTGTAAAAGATATTGGCATTCTCTCGCAGGGAAAATTAATGTTGAGTTTGGATAAAGTACGTGAGGAAAATCTTTTTGAGAAACTCTATCGAGAACCGCGCAAAACCAATGAACGACCGCAGGGCGACAATAGAAATCAACGGAGCAACCGACCGTTTAAGAAAGGCCGTCATCAACAACATCGCAGAAGAGGTCAATGAGTTCATTCAAGATCAAAGGTGGCCTTCGACTGAAAGGAGAAATCATCCCGCAAGGTGCCAAGAATGAAGCTCTTCAGGTTATCTGCGCACCCCTGCTCACTGCCGAACCAGTAACCATTCATAACATCCCTGATATAGTTGATGTTAATAAACTAATCAACCTGATTAGTGATTTAGGATGCACGGTTGAAAAATTAGACAAAGGATCTTATCGCTTTACAGCCACTAACATTGATATAAAATTTTTAGAGACTGCTGAGTATAAGACTAAAGCGGCTGCACTGCGTGGATCTGTTATGTTACTGGGTCCTATTTTAGCGCGCTATGGCCAGGCGAGTATTCCAAAACCTGGTGGCGATAAAATTGGTCGTAGAAAACTAGATACTCATTTTATTGGTTTTCAAAATCTGGGTGCCAAGTTTAAGTATGAAAGCGGAGATAATCTCTTTCATATCGATGCTTCGCACTTGCAAGGTAAGTACATGTTGTTGGATGAAGCCTCTGTTACCGGAACTGCAAACATCTTAATGGCCGCGGTGCTTGCAAAAGGAACAACCACACTATACAACGCTGCGTGCGAACCCTACTTGCAACAACTTTGTGCTATGCTCAACCGCATGGGTGCTAAAATTTCAGGTATTGGTTCTAATCTGTTAGTGATAGAGGGCGTTGAGAAGTTAGGTGGCACTGAGCATACTATTCTTCCAGACATGATTGAGATTGGAAGTTTTATCGGGCTTGCCGCGATGACTCAATCAGAAATTACCATAAAGAATTGTCGCATCGATATGTTAGGGATTATCCCTGAAATATTCAGACGATTAGGAATTAAGATGGAGTTTAGAGGCGATGATATTCATGTACCTGCACAGGAACGGTACGAGATTGAAACGTTCATCGATGGTTCTATTCTCACTGTTGCCGATGCCCCATGGCCAGGCTTCACGCCTGACTTAATAAGCATCGTGCTGGTGGTGGCTATCCAAGCAAAAGGTACTGTGCTCATTCATCAAAAGATGTTTGAGAGTCGACTATTCTTTGTAGATAAACTGATCGACATGGGGGCGCAGATTATTCTTAATGACCCACATCGTGCCACTGTCATTGGCCTTGATAGAAAAAATCCGTTGCGCGGAGTTCAAATGTACTCACCTGATATTCGGGCAGGTGTTGCGCTATTGATTGCTGCTTTGTCAGCATCTGGTGAAAGTGAAATCTCTAATGTGGAGCAAATTGACCGCGGTTACCAGGATATTGAAGCCCGCTTGAAAAAATTGGGTGCCCAGATTGAACGGGTTGCTTGATTAGTTGCACCCAAAGGAGTGAAAGAAATAACTTAAGGGCATCTCTAAAAACTCCGCTTACCCTTCTATTTTGGAGAAGGGGCAGGGGTTGAGGTAATGAGAGCAAGGGTTTTTAGAGATGCCCTTGAATTAAGAAAACAAATTAAATCTTTGGATTTTACTTTGCACGCTTGGCGTCTTGGATGAAAATTTAAAGACTTTTTGTATGTAAGTATAATAAGTAATAATGTGCCTTCGTTCTGCATTAGCTTAACCCAACCTCTATGAAAACCCCATTATTCGCTTTGTTATTTCTAGCTTGTATCCCTGTATTTAGTCAGGATGATGAAATCCTAACTGCCCCCCGGGCACTTTTTAAAGTGTCACCTCAAAATTTTGCCATCAACACACTAAAAGTGGGTGCTGAAATTTTTAACAAACCACGAACGAAAAGTTATAGCCTGTTTCTTTATGGACGCTTTGATAGTAATAACGACACTCAAACTTATTACTTTGGGGATGATTTTTACAAAGGATTGGGTGGTGAGTTTCAATATCGAAAATACTTAAATGGATTTAAAAGTTACCAAACAAAACGTGGTAAAGACTTCTTACAAGGAATTTATGTGGCTGGATATTTAACCGGGGGTACTTATTCAAATAAAGGTGAATTCATCCAATACAGCTATAATAATAATACTGGTCAACAAAACAGTTATATGGTTTCCGTTGATGACCAAGTTGTAAACTGGGGAACCGGTTTCACCATAGGCGTACATCGAACCATTTGGCGGGTTTTATTCATTGATGCGTATATAGGGGGCGGCATTCAATGGTCGGATTTTGATAGGAAGTTCAATCCATCTTTACCGATGTCTTACTCCTCTTATTCAGGAATAACTTCACCAGGCTACCAAGGCATTATGCCCAAGTTTGGAGTTTCTTTAGGGGTTGCATTGTAATTAATTACATCGATGAAACATCCAACCAATTTTTTATTTCAAAACCGTTCTGCGAAATACCGCTATTACTTCCGCCATAGATAACCGTTCCCTTTTTAGCTGAAATTTTTTCAAAGTAAATCAGGTTTTTATAAAAGGAATCGTTTAGAGTTTCTGCTGATTTTTTTCACCTGGGTTAACCGTTCTGTCGATTTTTATGCAGTTTGGGAATTGAATTCCCAAATTACAAGAATTGCTGTAAGTATTTGTTCTACAGTAATATACGGCTTATCCGGACAGGTCAATTTAATGGCTAAATTCAAAAATGCATAAGAAAATTAAGGCCTTCACGTATTCTTGCCACAGAAAAAGAAATAGAAATAGAGACCGGCAATAAAAGAGTATCTAAGTCTGAGCTTTTAGATAGTAACAACCCCGTGTGTCAATATCTCCTTTACAAATGGATTATTGTTTTCCGTATCCTCTTCTGAAAAAGGGTGCAACTCCAATAACGGGTACTTAGAAACAATAGAGGCGATTGGCTCAATGTCTGCTGTACCGCACCCCGTGAATTTCTTATCCCAAACGGCCAGGTCAATATCACTTAACTCATTAGGCTTACCTTTTGCATACGATCCAAACAACACCACACGAGTTGGTGAATAACCGGCCAATTTCAGATCGGCTACAAAATCTGAGATGCGTTGGTTTAAAGTTTTTCGAGTAAGCATGTTTTTAATTTTTGCACTTTCTCAAACTGATTACTTAGGTAGCTTTCGGTAGCTATCGAATATATTTTTTCCTTGTAATCGGGATAACGGGTATCAATGCTCCATTGATTTACTATAGCAAGGTAATCGTACTCTTCCGCTGGCAAATCAAGCTCCGCTTGATTATGCAGGTTTTATAGATCATGGGTGCGGGGTGGTTGATTATCGATGTTGTCCTTAACCCAGTGCGCTTTCAATAATTTCTCAGTTACTAAGTGCAACATGAACAGCGCCATCACACGCTGGCTCCCATTCTTTAGGTAAACAGCAGTCTCCCAATTTCGTTCGGCCTCCCTTTTCCAATAGGCTATATGTTCTTCTTTTGATAACATAATAGTTCAAAGATAGCAATTACCCGATTGCCAAACACGGATCAATTTATAAGTCAAAGCTCAATCTTCAACCCTACTGGGCAATGATCAGAACCATGATACTCGTTGTAGATCATGGCATCTTTTACTTTAGGCAAAATCTTTTCGGGCACCAAAAAATGATCGATGCGCCAACCAACATTTTTTGCACGGCCATTCGTAACAAAATTCCAATATGAATACTTAACCTCCTCGGGATAAAAATGTCTGAACGTATCTGTAAAGCTGGAGTTTAAAAACCTGTCAAAGCCATCAATCTCTTTTTGAGTGTACCCAGCTGATTTATTATAATTCTGTTTCGGGTTAGCAAGGTCGATAGGTTTATGAGCCACATTGAAATCACCACAAACAATAACAGGCTTTCTTCTATTAAGCCAAAGGATATATTCTCGAAATGCAACATCCCAGGTTTGTCGGTAATCTAATCGCGCCAAGCCTTCACCTGCATTAGGTGTGTAAACTGTTACAAAAAAATATTCTGGAAACTCGGCCGCAATAACCCGACCTTCCTGATCATGCTCATCAATGCCCATGTCATATACAACATCCAATGGCTCTTTCTTGGTAAGTATTGCAGTACCTGAATATCCCTTTCTCGCTTTCGATGAATTCGCATACACTTTATATTCCGGCAGAAGTTCTAATGCTAAAAGTGTTTCTTCTTTTGCAGCTTTCGTTTCTTGCAAGCCCATAATGTCGGGTGCCATCGTCCGCACATTCTTAACAAATTCTTTTTTAATGATTGCGCGAACACCGTTTACGTTCCAGGAGACTAAATGCATAAGTAATAGTATTGAGTAGTTAGTAGTTAGTAGTTAGTAGTTAGTAGTTAGTAGTTAGTAGTTAGTAGTTAGTAGTTAGTAAAAAGGTAATCAGTAAATGGTCTTTTAATTATATAGTAAGTGAATAGAACTACCTAAATGCTCTAACTCAAGACTGTGGACTCAAGACTATGTACTTTTTTTTAAAAATGATACCTCACAAATGCTTCAATCGCTTCATACTCGGCAAGCCCTAATAAGTTATAGGCTTCTGCTGTTGCATGATTGCGATCTTCCGCCCGAACCCAGAACTCGCGCTTGTCGCTTCCGGGAAATACGGCACTATCTTTTTGTGATTGATGTTTAAAGATCGCTCTACGCTTACGCAACAATTCATCCGGGCTCAATGGCACAGCCATTTCAATCTGGTCAATGTCCCACTCCTGCCATGCACCGCGGTAAAGCCACACGTAGCAATCCTTCATATAATCTTTATGCTTCAATCGATCGATTGCCTGATAGATAGCGGCCAAACAAACCCGGTGTGTTCCATGTGGATCGGATAAATCGCCTGCTGCATATATCTGGTGCGGTTTAATTTCTTCAATCAAGTCAACAATGATCTGAATGTCCTCTTCGCCTAATGGTTTTTTCTTTACAGTGCCAGTTTCATAAAAAGGCATATCTAAGAAATGTGCCTGTTCATCCGGAATACCAGTATACCGGCATCCGGCTTTTGCTTCGCCTCTGCGAATCATGCCCTTGACTTTCATTACCTCCGGGCTATCAACTGCTCCGGGCTTTTTACTACGAATATCTGTAACTATCTTTTTATAGAATTTATCACCATCGGCTTTGCTCAATCCAAAAGACTGATTAAAGTCTCTTACAAAATCCGCAAAGCGAATAGCATCATCATCGAACACAGCAATGTTACCCGATGTCTGATAAGCAACGTGCACTTCATGTCCATGATCGACAAGACGAATAAATGTTCCGCCCATCGAAATTACATCATCATCGGGGTGTGGACTGAAAATAATTGCGCGCTTTGGAAATGGCTTTGCCCGTTCTGGTCGGTGCGAATCATCGGCATTGGGTTTACCTCCAGGCCAACCTGTGATGGTGTGCTGTAACGCATTGAATATTTTAATATTAACCTGATAGGCAGAGCCAAATTCTGTAATGATATCGCCCATACCATACTCCATGTAGTCATGGTTAGTAAGTTTAAGCACAGGCTTGTTCAATTGAAGACACAGCCAAACAACAGCTTTTTGAATTAACTTTTCATCCCACTCACAACTATCCACCAACCATGGTGTTTTAATGCGCGTTAATTTTGATGAAGCTGCATCGTCTAACACAACCAGCGTATTGGTGTGATTCTGTAAAAATGTAGATGGTATCTGATCCGTAACCGGGCCTTCAACCGCTTTTTGAACAATTGGTCCTTTACCTTCACCCCACGCCATCATAATGATGCGCTTGGATTTTAAGATAGAACCAACTCCCATCGTGATAGCTTTCTTAGGAACGTTTTCCTCACCAAAAAAATCGCTGGCTGCATCAATCCGGGTAACCTGATCTAACGTGATCATGCGCGTTGGTGACTTCTCAGAAGAACCTGGTTCGTTAAAACCAATGTGACCTGTGCGGCCGATCCCTAAGATCTGCAAATCAATCCCGCCAAGGGCATCAATTTTAGCATCGTAACTTTTACAAAAATCTGCTACTTTATCTTTTGCTAATGTACCATCGGGGATGTTTATATTTTCTTTTGGAATATCTAATGAATCAAAAAGAAGTTCGTTCATAAACCGCACATAGCTTTGCAGCGAGTCGGGAGCTATGGGATAATATTCATCGAGGTTAAAGGTGATTACATTTTTAAAACTCAACCCTTTCTTATGTAAATTCACCAACTCTGCATAAACGCGAGTAGGAGTTGAGCCTGTTGCCAAACCCAACACACAGGGCTTTCCTTCCTTTTCTTTTTTGCGGATGAGATCGGCAATTTCATTGGCTACAAATACAGATGCATCTTGTGAGGTTTCGAAAATTTTGGTCGGAATTCTTTCTGAAACAGACGAGTGACTCATAACTAAATTAGATAAGTAGATTTCAAAAATAAGGACTGTTTAAAGATCATTCTAACTTCGGAGTAGTTTAATTTTTCAAATGCTCCGTAACTGCTTTCTTCACAGAGCCATGCTGTAGCAGAAGCCCCTTGGCAATTTCATAATCGGTGATTCCCGCATTTTGCATCACCATTTTTACACCACGATCCACCAACTTATCATTTGTTAGTTGCATATTCACCATCTTATTATCTTCTACCCTGCCTAACTGAATCATTACTGAAGTAGAAATCATGTTTAAAACAAGTTTCTGGGCTGTGCCACTTTTCATTCGGGTGCTGCCTGTAACAAACTCCGGCCCAACCACCACTTCTATAGGAAAATCAGCATGCTCGCTAACAGGTGCCGCTGGATTGCAAGAAATACTCCCGGTTGAAATTCCATTTTCTCTGCACGTTTTTAGAGCCCCTAAAACATAAGGTGTTTTACCGCTTGCCGCGATGCCAATTACAAAATCTTTGCTACTAACCTGATGTGCAAGCAAATCAAGCCAACCTCTTTCAGCACTGTCTTCCGCAAATTCAACAGCCTGAGTAATTGCTTTCGTTCCACCTGCAATCACGCCTATTACTAATCCGTAAGGAACTCCATAAGTTGGAGGACATTCACTCGCGTCCACAACTCCTAATCGACCACTGGTGCCTGCTCCAATGTAAAATAATCTGCCACCTGTTAGTAATTTATCCGCAGCTGAATTAACCAGCTTTTCAATTTGAGGGATTACTTTTTCCACAGCTAGTGGAACTGATTTATCCTCACTATTTATGTTTTTTAACAATTCACTTACCGACATTTTTTCAAGATGCCGATATTGAGAGGGCTGCTCAGTAATCATTTCAAATTTAGAATCCATGGAAAGTCATTTTTAAAACACATAGGAACATAGAGCACATAGAGTCTTTTTCTTAATTAAATGAATTTAGATAAGCAAAATTAAAAGATTAAGATTCTGAACATAAAATTTAACCACAGAGCTCACAGAGAAAAAACAAGATCATGAAAGAATAGAAATTTATGTACTTTGTGAAATCTTCGTGCCCTATGTGGTAAAAAAAATCTCGTCTTTCAATTCTTAATGGTAAAATTTTAACCAGGGAATGAAATTTTTCCCATTGATACTGTGGGTACTTTTGAATTAAATCCAAAATCAATTTTTCCTCCAGCCACTGTTTCATTGGCTAGCGTAGCAAACAACAACGCCTCTTTTGCATCGCCCGAAACTCCCAACTCAATCATTTTATGAAACGAAACATGTGGCAATAATTCTTTTAGCCATTTTACCAGTAATGGATTGTGCGCCCCGCCCCCACTCATAAATAACTTAAATGATTTTTTATTTTCAATCACGTTGAGAATTGCTTCAGCCATCGTCTCTGCGCTAAATCGAGTGAGTGTCGCCAATAAATCCTCCAACGAAATCGATTTTGTTTTACTTTGCTGTTGTGCCTTTTCAACATAGTCAAGATTAAACAACTCGGGGCCAATAGTTTTTGGAAAAGGTTTCTTAAAAAACAGATTTGCCTTCAGTGCTTTAAGTAGTGAAGGATTATAGGTGCCCTTTTTTGCTAACCCGGCATCTTTATCGAAAAAAGTATTGGGCAAATGTTTTCGGATAACCTGATCGATGAGTGTATTGGCCGGACCAGTATCCGTTACAAAAACTTCGGATGCTTTTGCAGATGTCGGAAGCAATGTAAAGTTTCCAATACCACCTGCATTTAACATGATGCGATCTTCCCCTTTCTTTGAAAATAATAAATAGTCGCCATACACTGCGAGCGGTGCGCCTTCGCCACCTTTGGCGATATGCTTTTGTCTAAAATCACTGACGGTAATTATTCCGGCTTCAACTGCCAGATGATCACCATCTCCTATCTGCAACGTTGAGTTTACTTTTGAATGTGGAAATAAAAAACGAGGCGCATGAAATACAGTTTGCCCATGCGATGCAATCAAGTCTATTTGTGAGGGTCTCAATTTCCAAGCCTCCAATGATTTTGATACCAACTTTCCATGCAATGTTCCGATCTCCGCATTCAATTCACATAAGAGTTGAAAATCGATGGCTTCTTTAGCGAATACACGAAGGATTTTAGCCTTTAGCGAATTTGGATAAACCCAGGTTTTGAATTTGAGCATATCCACTTTGGTTGACCTACCACTCTCCGAAATCCGGCAAAGTACAATATCCAAACCGTCCAGCGATGTGCCCGACATTAGCCCAATGATTAGCCGTGACTTTTTTGCTGCAATTTTGGTGAGCTGGGAAATGTTGGCGTTCATAAAAGAAAATTAGATAGCGGAAAGTTCATCGTATCTTTCCATGAAATTTAAGCACCCCAAAAGTATTCAAATTATAGCGATGAAAGACAATTCTTTTCGAACTGAAATCAATTCTATTCCCAGTCACCCGATTGAGTTGAAAGATCGGATTTTAACAACAGGTTCGTGCTTTGCCCAACAGTTTGGAGATTGGTTGCAGGGTAACAAGTTTAATGTAATCTCAAACCCATTTGGAACAACCTACAATCCAATTTCTATCCATAAAAATCTGTTAGATACCCTTACAAGCAAATTGAATGAATCATTATTTGTAGAGCAAGACAGTATTTGGAAACACTACGATTATCATTCTCAATGGTGGGCTTCTGAAATGAAAAACCTGATTGATCAAATTCATAAACAGCAATCAGAGGTGAGTCAATTACTGAAAAAAAGTAATGTAGTAATTATTACCTATGGCACAGCTTGGGTTTATGTTCATAAGGCAGAAAAAAAGATTGTCTCCAATTGTCATAAAGCATCGGCAACCCTATTTGAAAAAAGAATTCTTACTGTTGATGAGATTGTGGACTCTTTTAGCGATCTCCACGAAGAACTCAAAAAAGTAAACTCAGATGTTCGTTTTATTTTAACCGTAAGTCCGGTGCGCCATATTAAAGATACCCTTCAATTAAATAGTGTTAGCAAAGCTGCTTTGCGTTTGGCGTGTGATAGCATCGTAAATAAATATAATAAGGTTGACTATTTTCCATCTTACGAAATTATGATGGATGATCTTCGGGATTATCGTTTCTATGAACGTGATATGATTCATCCGACAGTTGAGGCTTTTGATTACATCAGTCAAAAGTTTAGCGACCAGTACTTTCCTGCGGACGTAGTTTCGTTTGTCGAGAAATGGAAAAACTTAAAACAAGCATTGCAGCATAAGCCTTTTCATCCAGGCTCATCTCAACATCAACTTTTTCTCAAAGAATTATTAACTAAACTTAAATCAATCAAGGAAGTTTCTCTGGATGAAGAAATAAACTTGGTGCAATCTCAACTAACCAATGCCTAACCGTTTAGCCAAGTCAACTTCACCGTACTTACTTCAACACGCAAATAATCCTGTCGATTGGTTTGAATGGGGAACCGAAGCCCTACAAAAAGCTAAAGCCGAAGACAAGCCTATTCTGGTTAGTATTGGATATTCATCGTGTCACTGGTGCCATGTAATGGAACATGAATCGTTTGAGAACACGCAGATAGCTGAGCTGATGAACAAACACTTTGTTTGTATTAAAGTAGATCGTGAAGAGCGGCCTGATATCGATCAGGTGTATATGGAAGCTGTGCAAGCCATGCAACAACGCGGTGGCTGGCCGTTGAATGTTTTCTTAACTCCAGATCAGGTTCCATTTTATGGCGGCACGTATTTTCCAGCGCAACAGTGGGGTCAGCTTCTTCAGCAAATTCAAAAAACATTTGAAGTAAACCGGAAAGAGATCAATCAATCAGCCGAAGATTTAAAAACTCATTTACAGACCAGCGACTTACAACGATTTGCCAAAAATTCTGAAGCTGCCTTCAAATCAGAAAGTCTCGATTCGATGTTTCAGATTTTGGAATCGCGGTTTGACAAAACCTGGGGTGGCATTGAAAAGGCGCCCAAGTTTGTGATGCCTTCCATCTGGTTATTTCTTTTGCGATATCACGCGGCTGCGAAAAATGAAACCGCGTTGCGCATGGTTACTCATACACTAAAGCAAATGGCTTATGGTGGAATTTACGATCAGTTGGGCGGTGGCTTCTCACGCTACTCGGTGGATGCCGAATGGTTTGCTCCACACTTTGAAAAAATGTTGTATGACAATGGGCAACTCCTATCGCTTTATGCGGAAGCATACTCCATTACAAAAGATGAGGTGTTTAAAAATGTTATCTACGAAACCGTCAATTGGCTTGAACGTGAAATGATGCATTCGGAAGGTGGATTTTATTCAGCTCTTGATGCCGATAGTGAAGGTATAGAAGGAAAATTCTATACCTGGACAAGCGCAGAGATTAATACAATCCTTGGCAAATCAGCTCCCGATTTCAAAACTTACTATCAGACAACTGAAGAAGGGAACTGGGAACATGGAAGAAACATTTTGCGAAGAGACCCAAACACAAAAGATGAAAATATTTCGGAAGAGTTAAGAAAACAAAAGCAAAAACTACTTTCAGAGCGAGGCAAAAGAATTCGACCTGGATTAGATGATAAAATTCTTACGGGGTGGAACGCAATGACTATTCATGGATTGATTGATGCGTATAAGTCCTTAAAAGATTCTGAGTTATTAACTCTCGCACTAAATGCTATGTCATTTATTGAAAGTAAGATAATCGCTAAAGGCAAAGTACATAGAGCTTATAAAAACAAACATTCAAACACCGAAGGATTTTTAGAAGATTATGCCTTTCTAATTCAAGCCTACACGTCACTTTATGAAGTAACGTTTAATGAAACCTATTTGAAGCAAGCGAGCAGATGGCTTGAGTACGTTCAAGAACATTTTTATGATGCCAGTGAAGGGTATTTTTATTTTGCATCTAATTCAGCAGAGTCACTCATTGCCCGAAAGAAAGAAATCTTTGACAATGTAATTCCAAGTTCAAACGCAGTGATGGCTCGAAATCTATTTAGGTTGGGTTTAATTTTAGATCGTGAAGACTGGAAGCAGCAAGCCACCGAAATGGTTTCCAAACTTTCATCGCTCATTGCTAGCGAACCAAGCTACCTATGTCATTGGGGAGTATTACTTTCAGAAATGATTAACCAACCTACAGAAATTGTAATCTCGGGTGCTGAAGCTCAAAAATTTAGAATGGAATTACATGCGCATTATCTTCCGTATTCAATAATGGTAGGAAGTACGACAAGCAGTAATCTGCCATTACTTCAAGGTAGAGAACCAAAACCTGGTGAAACGCTTATATATATCTGTAGAAATAAAATCTGTCAATTGCCAGTGCCAAAGGTTTTCGAAGCACTTGAACAAATTAGAAGTTTATAATATTTTTGATTTATGGCATCTCTAAAAACTCCGCGTACCCTTCTCTCCCGATAGCTATCGGGATGGAGAAGGGGGCAGGGGTTGAGGTAATGAAAGCAAGGGTTTTTAGAGATGCCCTTTATCTAAAGTGATGCTTAACTTTTTGATTGCCGGCAAAATCCTAAAAAGCTAAAACTGTGAAACGTATTTACCTGATTGCTTCAATACTTACGATTATAAGTTGCACTTCCAAAGAAACACCCCCACCCGCTCCGCTCCTTCCGCTACCAACTGAAAGTCAACTTGCATGGCACGAAATGGAAATGAATGCCTTTGTACATTTTACTACCAACACCTTTACAGGAAAGGAATGGGGCTATGGCGATGAAAGCCCTACCATTTTTAATGAGACCGAATACAACGCTGATCAATGGGTTCGTACTTTTAAAGAGACTGGATTTAAAGGTGTGATCTTAACGTGTAAGCATCATGATGGCTTTTGTCTTTGGCCAAGTAAATACACGGAACATTCTGTAAAAAATAGTCCTTGGAAAAATGGAACGGGTGATGTAGTGCGCGATGTAATGCGTGCGTGTAAAAAATATGAATTGAAGTTTGGAGTTTATCTTTCGCCTTGGGATCGCAACCATGCTGGCTATGGCACACCCGAATATCTTGAATACTACCGAAATCAATTGACAGAATTATTCACAACCTACGCACCGGTTTTCGAAATGTGGTTTGATGGCGCCAATGGTGGTGATGGATATTATGGTGGTGCGCGTGAGAAGCGAAGCATTCAAGGGTCAACGTATTATCAATGGCCAACAACGTTACAACTCGTTCGCGATATGGAACCGGAAGTTATCTTTTTTAGCGATGCGGGGCCAGGAGTGCGTTGGGTTGGCAACGAACGCGGTGTTGCTGGAGAAACTAATTGGAACAGCATTACACCCGATACACTTTTTGCCGGTAAAGCCGGGATAGAAAAACTGTTAAACACTGGATCGGAAAACGGAACGCATTGGATACCTGCCGAAGTGGATGTATCAATTCGCAAAGGTTGGTTCTATCATGCCGAAGAAGATTCGCTGGTTAAAACGCCTAAACAATTATTTGATATCTATCTTACTTCCGTGGGCCGAGGTTCTACCCTATTATTAAATGTTCCGCCCGACAGACGCGGTCTCATTCATGAAAATGATGTAGCCGCGCTCGAAGGCTTTCGTGCGTTGCTTGACAGTACCTTTAAAACTGACTTTGCTTTAAATAAAAAAGTGACTGCGAGTTCGTATCGCGGAAAGAGTAAACACTATGCCCCCTCTAATCTTACTGATAATAATACCAACACCTACTGGACAACGGATGATGAAATCCTTACGGGAAGTTTTGAAATTGATCTTGCACAAACTCAAACAATCAAATACATAATTTTACAGGAAGACATCCGATTAGGGCAACGGGTAAAGTCGTTAACTGTGGAAGCATTTAAAGACAACGATTGGAAACAAGTGGCATCAGGAACCACGATTGGCCATAAGCGAATTTTAAAACTTGAACCCATTGAAACGGATAAAGTAAGAATTTCGATAACCGATTCAAAAGCATGCCCGGTGATTTCGAATGTGGCGGTGTATTGAAATAACGATTGCTATTTACGTTCCCGGATAAATAAAAAACTCTCCTTCCAGAAAAATGGTCTTTTGAAAAAACTGACTATTGGCAAATACTAGTAAATTAGCTGTGCAAATAGCTATCCATGAAAAGAATTGTGATGCAAAAAGCAGTACACAACGGAGTGCAGGTGTTATGCTTGTATTTTGATCGCGATCCTATTTTGGAGAAGGCCGTAAAGCAACTGGCCAATTGCACGTGGAGTAAAACCATGCGCTGTTGGTATTTACCTGATACACCTTCAACCTTCCAACAAACAATAGATACCCTACGCGACTTGGCCTACGTGGACTTAACCAAAGTAGTTGATAAAAATAAAAACGATCATAAAGCAATTACCGCATCAACGTATAAGATAAGGGCGGCCGCTGTAAGACCTACTCTTATAACCCAACATGAAAATCAACTTAATCAATTCATAAGCTACCTGCGGTCGAAGCGTTACAGTAGTAACACGATAAAAACGTATACGGAAGCGTTGCGAACGTTTCTGCGTTTCTACCCCGAAAAATCAAGTGCCGAAATTTCAAATGCGGATATCATTCGGTTTAACAACGAGTATATCATAAAGCAAAAGTTTTCTTCCTCCTTTCAAAATCAAGTAGTAAATGCATTGAAGTTATTTTTTCAAGTGGTCGAAAACCGTTTACTCGATCCGCGTTTAATACATCGGCCAAAGCAGGCCAAAGTTTTACCCAACGTATTGAGTAAAGAAGAAGTTAAGCTCTTGTTGGAGGCTATTCAAAATGTAAAACATAGGGCAATGTTAAGCCTGATTTATGCTTGTGGTTTACGCAGCGGTGAGTTGTTAGTTTTAAAGCCTGAGCATATCGATTCGAAGCGCATGATACTCATTATAAAAAATGCTAAAGGAAACAAAGACCGCATTGCTCCACTAAGTCCTAAAATTGTTGAACAATTAAGAACCTATTATAAGGCATTTAAACCCAAACGATATTTATTTGAAGGCCAACAAGCGGGCATGCCCTATGATGCGCGAAGTTTACAATTAGTGTTGAAACAGGCATTACAAAAAGCAGGGATCAAAAAACCAGTTACGCTTCACTGGCTGCGACATAGCTATGCCACTCACCTGTTGGAAGCGGGCACTGATTTGCGTTATATTCAAGAAATATTGGGACACGCAAGTAGCAAAACCACTGAAATATACACGCATGTAAGCACGAAAAGCATTCAAAATATAATCTCGCACTTTGATACTTTATAGATGAAAATAAATATATTACTAAGAGCTATAAACCTTCGCCAAGCGATCCCATTTGGGTGGCTAGGCGAAACTTAGTAGCGGGTATAAGAGAGTTAGCAACAATTTTGGAAAAACCGGGAGATGAGTACAAGAATTTTTTTTATAGTAATTTCTTTATGTATTTCGATAGCTGAAGTATCTGCACAGCAGGTAATAATGGGAACAAATAATTATGTAGAGTATCAGCTTGGAACACTTCCGTTTGTCATTTCAGTATCTCACGGGGGTGATTTAGAACCATCATCTATCCCAAATAGAACTTGTAATAGTGCAGTTAATGTCACGGATGCTTTTACCGTTGAAACTGCCTTGGAAATTAAAAACACTCTTTTTGCTATAACTGGTTGTTATCCGCACGTGATTATTTCACACTTGAAACGCATTAAGCTTGACCCTAATAGAAATTTAGCCGATGGAGCCTGTGGAAACTCTGAAGCAGAAACATCTTGGAACGAATTCCATAATTTTATTGCAGTTGCTCGCAACTCAGCTAATCAACAATTTAATAATAAAACTTTTTTTGTAGATATGCACGGACACGGCAATCCGATTCAAAGAATTGAATTAGGCTATTTACTATACGATAACGAACTTGCGCTTGCAGATAACACCTTAAATTTAAATCAATATATTAACTTTAGTTCTATCAAGAATTTGGTTTACAGCAATTTAAACAACTACACACATGCTGAACTTTTAAGAGGTCAAAAATCATTTGGAACGCTCTTAACAAACCGCAATTTCCCTTCAGTTCCTAGTCAAAGCATCCCTTTTCCTGGAACAACCACCGGTTATTTTAGTGGAGGATATATTACTGTAAACCATACTTGTTATACTTCTGGTGTAAATATTAACGGACTACAAATGGAGTTAAATTATACAGGGATTCGAGACACTCCATCCAACAGAACACAGTTTGCAATTGCTTTTTCGGAAGCTTTAATTGAATTTGTGAATACTCATTTTAACATGGTTTGGAATTCATGTACACCGCTATCAACAAATGAAGTGACTTTAAATAATTTTCCAGAATTTTATCCAAATCCAGTTAAAAAGGGAGCATTATTTTATAGCGGAAATTTAGAAGACAAAACATATAACTACTCAATTTACAATAATTTAGGACAAGTTATTAAAATGGGACAGTTGAGTAAATCGGAAAATACAATAGATACGAAAAATCTTGATTCAGGCCTTTATTTAATTATTATGTCTAATACGCAAATTGGGGAGACAGTGATTAAAAAGCTGATTGTTGATTAAAAAACAGTTGCTAACAGCACCTACCCAAAAGGCGGGGTTTCGTGTTCCAAAGACAGTTTTGTGGTTAATCAAACATTAGTTTTTCAAATCAAGTTTTGTGGTAAAAGCCCCGCCCTTCGGGTAGCTGCAAAACGTTATAGCCAATTGTAGGACGACCGTGCAAACGACAACTGACCAACCAGAATTTAAACTTTATCGCATAGACAAACCATCTTGACAAGTGGACAACATACAGACCATATTTCAACTCTAAAACGGGTAAGCCGACACTCCAGCCGACCCAATGTTTTTTATTTTTTTTCCCACCGCACTTTTTTAAAAACAATTTTAGCCAACCCGCATTTGGCACATTTGGTTTTGCCCGACACACAAGCCGACCCTTCGCAAAACCAAAAGAGCTTGCCCCTACCCACCCACAGTAATACGATGTATATTTACACAATTAGACAGTGTATATTTTACTATATTTGACCAGAAAAATAATTAGGCTCCAATGAACCGAATTAAAGATGTTTTGAAAGAGAAAGGTATCTCACAAACTTGGCTTGCAAACAAGTTGGACAAGAGCTATAACACAATTAACGAGTATGCTCGAAATGTGAGACAGCCTAGCATCGAAGATCTGTATCGCATTGCAAAAATTTTAGACGTTAATGCTAAAGACCTATTGAAAGAAGCATAATGAGTAAAGAAAACGAAATAGAAGAAAAATTAATTAAGCAACTCACGGAGCTTAAATATATCTATCGTCCTGATATAGTAGATAGAAAATCGCTTGAGCAAAACTTCAAAACTAAATTTGAAGAACTCAACCATGTTCAGCTATCAGAGAATGAATTTTTAAGACTGAGGGAAGAAATCATAAACCCTGATGTTTTTGCTGCATCCAAACTTCTACGTGAAAGGCTATACTTCCAACGTGAGGACGGAACACCACTGCATTATACTTTGGTTAACAACAAAGACTGGTGTAAAAATGACTATGAAGTTATAAGTCAATTGCGAATTAACACCGAGAACAGTCATCAACGTTACGACATCATTTTGCTAATTAACGGTTTACCCGTAGTACAAATTGAATTAAAGAAACTCGACATTTCACCACGAAAAGCAATGCAGCAAATTGTGGATTACAAAAATGAAGCAGGCAATGGTTACGGAAATTCACTGCTTTGTTTTGTGCAATTGTTCGTTGTAAGCAACCGAACCAACACCTATTATTTTGCTAATAATAAAAATCAACATTTTGCTTTCAATGCAGACGAACAATTCTTACCTATTTACCAATTAGCAGACGAAAGCAACAAAAAAATCACACACATTGATTTATTCTCTGAAAAATTTCTGACCAAGTGTACACTTGGAAGTATGATTAGTAAGTACATGGTTTTGGTGGAAAGCGAACAGAAATTGCTTGTGATGCGACCGTATCAGATTTACGCAGTTAAAGCGATTGTAGATTGCATTCAGCAAAACAGAGGTAACGGTTACATCTGGCATACAACAGGTAGTGGAAAAACATTGACTTCTTTCAAAGCTTCTACTCTGCTAAAAGATAACCCCGACATTGAAAAATGTTTATTTGTGGTTGACCGAAAAGACCTTGACAGACAAACCCGTGAGGAGTTCAATAAATTTCAGGAAGGTAGTGTGGAAGAAAATACCAATACAGAAACACTTGTAAGACGTTTACTTTCTACGGACTATGCTGACAAAGTAATTGTTACCACCATTCAAAAATTAGGATTGGCTTTAGATGGAACTTACAAGAAAAACTACAAAGAACGCTTAGAGCCATTGAGCAAAAAGCGTATAGTTTTCATCTTTGATGAGTGCCACCGTTCACAGTTTGGCGACAATCACAAAGCGATTAAAGAGTTTTTTCCGAATGCACAATTATTTGGTTTTACTGGCACACCCATTTTTGATGAAAACGCCAGTTATCAAATAAGAGAAGGAGAAGAGGCCTCGTTCAAAACCACTCAAGATATTTTTGAAAAGCAATTACACGCTTACACCATTACACACGCCATAGACGACAAAAATGTATTGCGTTTTCACATTGATTATTTCAAAGGAAAAGGAAATAAAAATCCGAAGCCTGGTGAACCAATTGCACAACAAGCTGTAGTAGAAGCTATTTTGGACAAACACGATGCGGCAACCAATTCAAGAAGATTCAATGCAGTTTTGGCATCTGCTTCTATCAACAACGCAATTGAGTATTATCAGTTGTTCAAGAAAATTCAAAAAAAGAAACAAGCCGAAAATGAGAATTACGAGCCATTAAATATTGCTTGTGTGTTCTCTCCGCCATCTCAACTTATTGCAAAAGATGGAGACCAACAAAGCCAAAAAAATGCAGCAGATATAAAACAGCTGCAAGAAGATTTAGCGCAAGAGAAAGAAGACAACAAGCAAAATCCTGAAGAAAAGAAAAAGGCGTTAACAGAAATTATTGCCGACTATAATTTGCAGTATAAAACGAATCACAGCATTAGCGAATTTGATTTGTATTATCAAGACATACAAAGTCGCATTAAAGACCAAAAATATAGCAACAAAGATAATCCGCACAAAAACAAGATTGACATTACCATTGTGGTAGATATGCTGCTCACAGGCTTTGACAGCAAATACCTGAACACAATATATGTTGACAAAAACCTAAAATATCACGGATTGATTCAGGCGTTTTCAAGAACCAACCGTGTGTTGAACGACACAAAACCTTACGGAAATATTTTAGATTTCCGCTCGCAACAGGATGCCGTAAACCAATCCATTGCCCTTTTCTCAGGTGAAGATAACGGACGAGCAAAAGAAATTTGGTTAGTTGATCCTGCACCAATAGTTATTCAGAAATACAAGGAAGCCGTGGAGAAGTTAGGCGTGTTTATGCAGGAACATAATTTGGTAAACGAGCCACAGGAAGTGTACAGCCTGAAAGGAGATGCGGCAAAAATTGCTTTTATTGAAAATTTTAAGGAAGTACAAAGATTCAAATTGCAATTAGACCAATTCACTGATTTAGACGAAGTACAAAAGGCGAAAATTGATGCCATTTTACCAAAAGAAACTTTTCAAGAATTCCGTAGCTCGTATATAGAAACTGCCAAACAATTCCAGAAAAGACAACAAAAAGAGGGTGACCAAGTGTCGCCAGAAATACAACAATTGGATTTTGAATTTGTGCTTTTTGCTTCTGCAGTGATTGATTACGACTACATCATGAAATTGATTGCCGACAGTACGCAAAAGAAACCTGCCAAGCAAAAAATGACCAAAGCACAGGTAATTAGCTTGATGAGTTCGAATGCTAACTTGATGGACGAACAGGAAGATTTAACGGAGTATATCAATAGTTTGGATTGGAACAGCGGAAAAGATGTAGAAACGTTGCAAAAGGGCTATGACAGCTTTAAAGACGATAAATACAATAAAGAATTGGCTGACATTGCTCACAAGCACAGCTTGCAAACCACAGACCTAAAAATCTTTGTTGAAAAGATATTGAGCCGAATGATTTTTGACGGTGAAAATCTAACAGACCTTTTAGAACCATTGGGGTTGAGTTGGAAAGAACGCAGTAAAATTGAAGAAGCTCTAATGAAAGACTTAGTACCACAATTAAAAAAGTTTGCCCAAGGGCGTGAAATATCAGGATTAGCCGCATATGAGTAAGAAACAAAAAATAATTCCTGAATTACGCTTTCCTGAGTTTAAGAATGAAGGAAATTGGCATGAGAAGAAAATATCTGAACTTGGGGAAACTATAAATGGGTTGACGGGAAAAAGTGGAGAAGACTTTGGAACTGGGAAACCATTTGTAACTTACAAACAAGTTTTTGCTAATTCTATAATTGATTTTCAAAAATGTGGCAAGGTGCAAATTGGTAAAAATGAAAATCAAAATACTTTGCAACATGGAGATATTTTATTTACCACATCTTCGGAAACGCCTAACGAAGTTGGTTTTGCATCTGTTTTAGTTGATTCGCCCAAAGAGGAAACTTACTTAAATAGTTTTTGCTTTTCAATAAGACCATTTAATTTAAAGGAAACTCAACCACAATTTTCACGCTATTTATTTCATAGCCCTATTTATCGCAAGGCCATTACTGCACTAGCGCAAGGTAGCACAAGATACAATATATCTAAGGTGGCATTTTTAAATCTAAAATTACCGATCCCCAAACCCCTAGAACAACAAAAAATAGCATCCTGTCTTTCTTCCCTAGATCAAGTAATTGAAGCCCACCGCCAAAAATTGGAGCTACTAAAAAACCATAAAATAGGCTTAATACAAAACCTTTTCGCACAAGAAAGTGAAAGGTTGCCTAAGTGGCGGTTTAAGGAGTTTAAGGGAGAGTGGAAAGGAGAATTACTAGGGGATATTTACACATTTAAAGTTACAAATTCATTTACGAGAGATGATTTAAATTATGAAATTGGTTCAGTAAAAAATATTCACTATGGTGATATACATAAGAAATTTGCAACATTATTTGATATAGAAAGAGAAAAAGTTCCTTTTATTAATCCTTCTGTTTCTATTGCAAAAATTAATCCTGAATGTTATTGTACTGAAGGAGATATAATTTTTGCTGACGCATCTGAAGACTTAAAAGATGTAGGTAAAAGCATAGAAATAGTAAACTTAAACAATGAAAAATTATTGTCTGGAATGCACACCCTATTGGCTAAACAGAGAGAAACAAAGTTGATTGTTGGTTTTGGAGGACATTTATTTCGATCTAATGCAATTAGGATAGAGATTCAAAAATTAGCTCAAGGGACTAAGGTTTTAGGTATTTCATCAGGAAGATTATCAAACATTAAAATTTGGTATCCTGAAAACAAAAAGGAGCAGGAAAAAATCGCCTCTTGTCTTTCAGCTTTAGATGAAATCATAACGGTACAAACGGAGGAAATAGAACAATTGAAGCGACATAAAAAAGGATTGATGCAAGGATTGTTTCCAAAAATAATTGGATAGAAAATGAATGAATTAGAAATAGCAAAACAACTTTTTGAAAATCAAGAAAACATCATCTTGATATATGCATTCAATGCTACTGGGAAAACACGTTTATCAGTTGCTTATAAAAATTTTACAAAGGAAGCAAATGACGGAAACCACATTGGAGTTTATTACAACGCATTTAGTGAAGATTTATTTGTTTGGGAAAATGATGAAGAAAACAGTAATGCAAACATTCGTTTAAATGTTCTATTCAGTAATTTGAGTAAGTTTCATTCGTTTATTGACGAGCAAGACATTGAAGAAATGTTGGCTATGTACAATCCCAAATATAAATTTCGTTTCAAACTTCATGAAAATTCAGAAAGGGGTATCGAATCTGTTACTTTTTTCATTGACAAAGAAAATCAAACGCCAATCAAAATATCAAGAGGTGAAGAAAGAATATTTGTCTGGTGTTTTTTCTTGGCATTATTTGAAGTTGATGAATGGGCAAGTAGTCAGGATTCACACTTTTTTATTGATGATCCTGTTTCAAGTTTAGACGAACACAATATTTTCATAACAGCCGAATCAATTTTTGAATTAATTGAAGAGCATTATCTCAAGAAACGAATAATTATTACGACTCACCACATAGGCTTGTTTTCCATTCTGTTTGATAAACTTAAGAAAGGAGAAAAAAGCGGAAAATATAAAGATCTTACAAAACCTTTTATACTTACTTCACCAGAGGGCAATTTGACTTTAAACAGTCTAAACAATGAAGTTTTTTTATTTCACCTCCATCTTATGCAGACACTTGACACTGCTATTAAAACAGAATTATTTGCTTATCACTTTGTTTTATTGAGGCAGCTACTTGAAAATATTTCCTCGTTCCTCGGGGTAGGTCGAATGAACTATGTAATTGAGCAAATACAAATTGTAGATGTTAAGGGAGCGTGTGAAATAATAAATTCTTTGTCTCACAAAAACGCTTATCGTTTACAATTCAATAAAATGGCGGAGGCTGATGAAGCCGTTTTTAAAGACGTTTTTCATAAAATTCAAAACAAATATCGTTTTATCTATTAATCGACATAATGACAAATAAAGAACAACAACAATTAGGTAAAACCCTTTGGGATATAGCAGACACTTTAAGAGGAGCTATGAATCCGGATGATTTCCGTGATTATATGCTTTCGTTATTATTCTTGCGTTATCTGTCCTTTAATTACGAAGAGGCAGCAAAAAAAGAATTGGGAAAAGATTATCCTGATAATACACCAAAGGATGTTATGGTAAAACTAAAGGTTAAAACACCTTTGGAGATTTGGTATAAAGAAAATAAGGCAGATGTTACCGACTTTGAAAAGCAAATGCGTAGAAAGGTTCATTATGTGATTAAACCGCAGCACTTGTGGGGTAACATTATTGAGTTGGCTCGAACGCAAAATGATGAATTGTTAGAAACACTCCAAAAAGGATTTCGCTATATCGAAAATGATTCGTTTGAAAGTACTTTTCAAGGATTGTTTTCTGAAATCAATTTGAATTCGGAAAAATTAGGAAAAACACCAAAAGAGAGAAACAAAAAACTTTGCACAATTATTCAAAAGATTGCAGAAGGTATAGCTGAATTCACTGCCGATTCAGACACGCTTGGCGATGCTTATGAATATTTAATAGGTGAATTTGCAGCAGGTTCGGGCAAAAGTGCGGGGGAGTTTTATACACCGCAGCAAATCTCTACGATCCTCTCTGAAATAGTAACCTTAGACAGTCAGGAACCCAAGACTGGTAAGAAAAAGAAGCTAAATAAGGTATTTGATTTCGCTTGTGGTTCGGGCTCTTTGTTGTTGAATGTAAGAACACGAATCAAAGACAACAAAGGAAGTATCGGCAAAATTTACGGACAAGAAAAAAATATCACCACCTACAACCTTGCCCGAATGAATATGCTTTTACATGGCATTAAAGACACCGAGTTTGAAATATTCCACGGAGACACCTTAGAAAATCATTGGCCTTTGCTCAATGAAATGAATCCGAGCAAAAAGATAGAGTTTGATGCCATAGTAGCCAATCCACCTTTTAGTCTGCGTTGGGAACCCAATGATACGTTAGCCGAAGATTTTCGCTTTAAGAGTTACGGATTAGCGCCAAAATCAGCAGCCGACTTTGCATTTTTATTGCACGGCTTTCACTTCTTAGGCAAGGAAGGAACAATGGCTATAATCTTGCCCCACGGAGTTTTATTTCGTGGCGGAGCAGAAGAACGCATCCGCACAAAACTCTTAAAAGACAACCACATTGACACAGTCATTGGTTTACCGTCCAATTTATTTTATTCGACAGGTATTCCTGTTTGCATTTTGGTTTTAAAAAAATGTAAAAAGCAAGATGATGTTTTGTTCATCAATGCAAGTGAACATTACAAACCAGGAAAAAGACAAAACACGCTGAGAGAAGGAGAGAACGGAGAACCTAATGACATTCAAAAAATTGTTGAGACCTATCAGTACAGACCTCAGCACATTGAAAGATATGCCCGTAGAGTTTCAATGGAAGAAATTGAGAAAAACGGCTATAACCTGAACATTTCTCGTTACGTAAGCACATCAGAAGACGAAATACAAATTAACCTGAAAGAAGTAAACAAAAAACTGACTTCAATAAATGAAAATATTAAAACGAACACAGACAAACACAATAAATTTTTAAAAGAATTGGGATTACCGACAATATAGAGAAATGAAAAGCCCACGCATTTTGCAAGCACAATTAAAAACCGCACAAGCCAACACACAACCAAAGTTTTTAATAGAGCTTGCAAAGCCAACCCAAAAGAAAAATTGTTTTTAAAAAATTTCCAACGCTTAAAAAAAAATAAAAAACGCAACACACAGCCGACACTCAATGACACGACAACTTAATAACGACAATGGTTTACAAGCTCGGTGGATAAGAACGCCAGCACCTAACAGCACCTACAAGAAATTGGCGGTTCAGTGGTTAAATGAAGCTTTGTGCTTCGTATCAAGTTTTGTGGTGGCAGACAGTTTAGTGCTTCGTAATCGCCAACTTCTTGTAGCTGCAAAACGTTAGCGGTCAGGCTAAAAGACGATACCGAACAAATGACAAGCTATAAAAATGGACACAGAAAAAATATTAATTACCTTTAATGGACTTAAAAATGGAAATAAAAGTTAGAGTTTCAACGACCTATGACTGCTCATTGGAACAAGCATTTAAAACACCATTACTTTGTGACGTTTCAAAAGTTCATACAGGTTACGGACTAATGCCCAAAGTGACACATTGCACGGATGACGAAAATTGGGGACAAGTTGGTTCAAGTAAAAAGGTCTACGCTGCAAAATCATTGACACAAAAAGGCGGTTTTGCCTCGGTTGACAAAATTCTTGAGCGGACAGAAAATAAGTATTGGAAATTTCAGGTTGACAATTTTCAATCTTGGATGTTAGGTTTTTACAAATTTGTTGGTGAATGGCAGACGACAGAAATTGAACCGAATAAAATATTAGTTGAATATACTTACACTTTACATTCTAACACTGCATTACTTTATCCATTAAATTGGCTATTCGCAAAAACATTTTGGACAACCTATATA
>Ga0163148_10001346_pt1 | contig 32085 bp, 14 predicted proteins | sample OliLakLV19MP7P2_FD_148606 | JGI IMG/M metagenome (GOLD analysis project Ga0163148, IMG submission 148606) | Freshwater microbial mat bacterial communities from Lake Vanda, McMurdo Dry Valleys, Antarctica- Oligotrophic Lake LV.19.MP7.P2 | ecosystem: Environmental > Aquatic > Freshwater > Lake >... | reverse complement strand
TCACAATTGGCAATGTTTTATCTTCCACCGTTACGATGGCTGTGCCGGTTGCAATGTTGCCATTGATGTCTTTTACAGTAAGTGTTACTGTATTAGGTCCGATATTGCTGCAGTCAAATCTTGTTTTATCCAACTGATACAGTATCAAGCCACAGGCATCGAACGAACCATTGTCTACATCCCTGTCTGCAATTACCGCTATTCCACCTGCATCAATTTTAGCGGTGATGTTTTTAGTGATTACGGTTGGTGGAGCCTTGTCTTCTACCGTTACGATTGCTGTTGCAGAAGCTGTATTACCGTTAACATCAGTGCCTGTGAGTGTTACCGTATTAGCGCCAATGTTTGCACAAATGAATTCGGTTTTACTAAGGCTAAAGGTTAAACTACCGCATGTATTAGTGGAGCCGTCGTTTACCTGAGCTGCTGTTATAATTACATTACCTCCGGGAGTTAACTGAACAATAATGTTTTTCGTCTTTAAACCTATGGTACAAACTATTTCATCAATACTTCCGTCACAATTATTATCCTTGCCATCAGCGGCAATTTCGTTTGCACCTGGATAAATAGTTTTATCCAGATCATTGCAATCATTCGCATTTGCTGACCATCCCAGAGGTGGTGTTGATGAACAAAAGAACTTTGGGAGTTTAGTGGGTTCAGTATTAGAACACTGAGGAAATCCACTGTAGTATAGGTCAACCCTTTTTAAAATATCATTTATTAGAAAGTCCCAGCAATCGGGAAATCTTGAGTCGTATAATCTGATGTCGTAACCAAAACCATCGCCATCTTCATCAGGCCAGTAAAGTATAGGACTATGCAGCAATGCATCGCCATCATTACAATCAAGCATGCTTGAAGGTTGTTCCTTATATTTATCGGGAGCTGTTGCCGTACAAAATAGTACGCCTGTTCCGGTAGTATATCCGTCTTGATCAGCATCTGGATAAAAAAAATTGGGCAGAGTTTTATCAGCATCGTTACAATCTTCTCCTTTTGAAGTTAATGAATAACCTTGCGGTATTAGGAGACCATAACACATCGTAACTGGGGAGCCAACTGTAAAGCCATCCCCATCATTATCCACATACAAAAGACTGCTCCTAAATTTATCAGGATCTAATGGCGCACAATCCGAGTTGTTTTCGGAATAACCCACTGGTGTTGAGCAAACCCTACTAAACACAGATACTCCAAATCCGTAACCATCACGGTCTTCATCCAGAAAAAGACCATAATATAAAATACCCCCATCAATATTTCCATCGCAATTATTGTCTTTACCATCACACAATTCTCTGGCACCCGGGCGTATTTGATTATCATTATCATCACAATCACCAGCCTTCTTATCTCCTTTTATTACATATCCTTCTCCCGGAGAAGTACATGCTGTTATTATACCCCCGGTATAATACGTATCATTGTCTTTATCCAACACCCATTCAAAAACTGTAAGGCAGCCGTACTCATAGGCACCCATGTCTATTGTACCAACTTTTCTTGAATTGCCGTCCAGATCCAAGGGTTCATTATTCGCAGCATCTTTTCCAACATTTCTTGCAGGAGAATTACCCGTGAGGCGAAGGTCCCCTGTCACCGGGTCAATAAAAAGTGGGTTCTGATATAGTACGTTTCCTTCCCCGGTTTCTTTTGTAATAGAATAGGTAACTGAACTACTACTCCCTGGGTCATTTAAAATGTCAACAAGCGTACCATTACCCCACAAAATAGAGTTTGTAATTGGTAATGTTGAATTATTTGTGTTATAAATAAGAACTCCACCAGGTGTAAAATTATAATTGGAACAGAAGGTGCTGTTAGTAATAGATGGCGTTCCCCCACTATTACAAATTGCATTACCATAGGTAATAGCCTGATTTTTAAAGAACCGATTGTTGATTAATACAGAATTTGCGTTAAGATTAAACACAGCTCCTCCATTCTTGGCTTTATTACCTGAAAAGTCACAATTGATGAATCGGGGAGAAGAATTGAATGAAAAAACGCCCCCGCCGTTTTCAGCTGCAACGTTGCCAGAAAAATTACAGTTGGTGAGGACCGGTGAAGAATTGCTGTTACCCAAGCCAGCACCGTCAGCAAGAGCTTTGTTGTCTTGAAAATTACAATTTGTAACCACAGGGCTGCTCCCCAAATTATACATACCACTTGCTAAGAAGCCGAGGTTTTTTGTAAACGTACAATTTGAAATTGTAGGGCTTGAATTAAAATTATACATACCTCCTCCAAACTTATTTAGTTCATCCCTATCCGAGGTCTGCCCAGCTGTTATAACAAATCCGTTAAGAATTGCCGTAGCATCAATAAAGCCTCCGTTTAAAACCACATGCCAGGCATTGTCAGTATAGTTAATAAAATTAACACCGTCATTTTGTTTTAGATCGCCACTAAGCGTGGTAACGTTCAATACCCAATTACGGCTCGCAACCAGGGATTCTGTGCCTGCGAAACCACCATATACTGCAATGCCGTTTTTTAGCTTAAACGATGATGCAGGATTGTTATCAGTAATACCTGCACCCTCATCAGGATAATAGGTACCTTTAGCTACCCAAATTTGTGTAACGCCCAAGCAGGTACTAGAAAGAGCATCCTGCAAATTTGTATAAGCATCGGTCCAGGAACTTCCATTACCTAAACCTGTAGCAACTTTGTTCACGTACAATACAGGTTGGGATGCTGTTGGTAATGTTATATCTACAGCTGTACCAGTTGCACTAGAACAACCATTACTAATTAGATAGCTGGATATAGTATAAGAACCGACACCAAGGTCAAAAGTAGCAGTGGATGAAGATGTTGAACCTACTGATCCTGTTTTAAAAATATTATATTTAATATCTGAACCAGTTGGACTTGCTATAGTTACAGTTCCTGTTGCACTAGCACAGCCTTGAGGTTGAGTTACAGATAGCACAGGTGCGGCTGGGCGGAAAGTACATCCACTACCACCACCGGGATCATCGCCGGGAACAACTACACGCAATGGAACAGGTGTACCGGAAGCGCCTTTTTGTAATGTTACCAGTGGCTTCTTTATTTTGCCGTTAATTATTTTGTTTGCTTTATTTGAGTTTCCGATATTCAAAATTGCTTTTGAACTTATTTTTTGTTGAGCCAGTAACTGATTTTGTGAAAACAGGAAAACCAGGAATAATAATTTGCAAAAGCCAGATAAAAACTTGTTTTGCCGGAGTGTAAAATTGTGCATGATTACTTAGTTTGAGTATTTGGAAATGTATGAAGGCAGTTTGCGTTAAAACTTGTTTATTAGGGTGGCGGCTGCATTATTACTTTGTGCTCCAACGCCTGTATCCTGTTATCATAAATAAAATACACTACCACGATAAGCAGTAAAGCCAAAATGATTATTGCAAAGATGTATTTGTATTTAAAAGACATATGCAGGTATTAGTTGCAGATGATAAAAATAGTGTGGAGTACTACCTAATTAAAAATTAAACAAGCGACAAAACCCTGACAACCACCGGACAAAAAACGGACAGGTATTCAAACTTTATTGATAATCAGCATTTTTCTGTTTTCAGAATTGAAGCTTTCACATTTATTTCTCGTTTTTGTTTTTACCTTCATAACTCAATTGCGTCCATGAAAAAATATTTAGCCGTTTACAGCAGGAAGATTTTGTTATTGCTGTTTGCTCATTGTTCATTCCTTATTTCTTATTCCCAATGGTACAATCCCGAAAAAGTAAATAAGAAGGCGGCAGAATTATATGGCAAGGCTTATGAAGATGCACAGCATGAGCAATATCCTGCAGCCATGGAAAAAATTGAGAGAGCCCTGGAAATTGATCCCAAATTTGTAGATGCATGGCTTACCAGGGCGGGCATTTATGCCAACATGAAAAAATATGATTTCTCTGTAGCAGATTTTGAAAAAGGTCTTCAATTAGATTCCGTTTATGCTGCTGACTATTACCTTCCTTATTCAATTTCATTGGCTGGCATTGGGCAGTTTCAGCGTTCATTGGATGCTGTAAATATTTTTTTAAAAAATAAAACGCTTAATGAAAGAAGCCTTAAAGCAGCCAATTACAGAAAGAGCGTGTACGAATTTGCACTGGAATACGACAAACAACATCCTTCAAAAAATTATGTATTTGCGCCGCAAAACCTGGGTGATAGTGTAAATGCTATTTACTCCGAATACTATCCTGCACTTACCATTGATGGAAAGAAATTAATTTTTACCCGGCGGGTAGAAAGAGATGAAGATTTTTATGAGTGCGAATTAAAAGATGGAAGTTGGAGTAAAGCGATCCCACTATCAGGCAAAGTAAATACCAACTTTAATGAAGGGGCTCAAAATATTTCACAGGATGGCGAATGGATAATTTTCACCGGGTGCAATTACCCCGAAGGAGTTGGAAGTTGTGATTTGTATATTTCTTATAAAACAAAAATTGGTTGGTCGGAGGCTCAAAATTTAGGGCCGGTTATCAATACAGATTATTGGGAATCAGCTCCATCCCTATCGCCTGATAAAAAGGATTTGTATTTTAGCAGTGATCGCCCTGACGGTTATGGTGGAAGAGATATTTGGATATCGCACAAAAATGACAATGGCAAATGGGGCAAACCAATCAATCTTGGGCCGGATGTAAATACCACGGCTGATGAAAGCTGTGCTTTTATGTATGCAGATAACGAGACACTTTTCTTTAACAGCAATGGCCATCCCGGCTACGGGCAAACAGATCTATTTTTTTCAAAAAAACAAACAGACAGCACATGGGGTGAACCTGTAAATTTGGGTTATCCCGTAAATACCATCAATGATGAAGGTTCTTTGATTGTTGCTGCTGATGGCAAAACGGCTTACTATGCCAGCGATGCTGCGGGCAGCAGGGGAGCATTGGATTTATATAGTTTTCAATTAAGAGAAGATATCCGTCCGCCAAAAACTTTTTGGGTAAAAGGGCAGGTTTTTGATGAAAAAACAAAAGCAGGGTTACCATCTTCAGTAGAACTAACAGACATCAACACAGGGCAGGTTATCAGTAAAGTACAAACAGATGAGGAGGGCAATTATTTAACGACGTTGCCCCTTGGCAAAAACTATGCATTCAATGTAAACAGAAAAGGTTATTTATTTTTCTCAGCACATTACGATTTAAGCAGCAATTTACCTGACACAATATTTAAGGCAGATATTCCTTTGCAACCGATAACGCAAGGAGCTAATATCGTTTTGAATAATATTTTTTTTGATAGTAAAATGACAGAACTCAAAGCAGCGTCTCAGGCAGAACTGAACATTATAATACAGCTGATGCTGGATAACCCTCAATTAAAAATATTAATCAGCGGGCATACAGACAATATCGGAAAACCCCAGGACAATCTGTTACTTTCCAACGGAAGGGCCCTGGCAGTAACTAATTATTTACTGGCCAGTAAACAAATTGCAAAAGAGCGGATTTTGTTTAAAGGAATGGGCGCTGCTAAACCTGTTGCAGATAATAATTTAGAAGAAGGTAGGGCACAAAACAGGAGAACTGAGTTAAGTGTAATTAGTAATTAGTTTGTAAACCTACAGGAATTTAAACACAAATAATTTCAACTTTATTCTAACGAAATAAATAACTTTAACTGAAAAAATTTTTTGTATGGATACTTTAGTAAGAACGAGTGCAGAAGAAATAAATGTTAGCCTTATTGAATTTATAAAATCTTCTTTTAAAGGAAAAAGAATTGCTGTGCATATTTATGAAGAAGAGGATGACACTGCTTTTTTATTAGGCAATCCTGAAACTAAAAAAAGATTAATGGAATCTGTTGAAAACGTTAATCAATCATTACCCCTAAAAGAATATAGTATAGGGGAGATTGAAAACATTTTAAATGATGATGGGAAATGAGAAGTATTTTGTTGGAGAAAAATGCTATCGAAGACTTTGAATACTGGAGTAAAAATGACTCAAAAATTTTAAAGAGAATTGCAGCGCTTTTTCTATCAATAAGTAAAAACCCTTTTGACGGAATTGGAAAACCTGAACCATTAAGAGGCGATTTGAAAGGCTACTGGAGCATAAGAATTAATGATGAACATAGAATTGTTTATACTATCATTGAAGATAAAATCATTGTGATTTCGTGCCGAAGCCATTACAAATTTTGATTTACTTCCGAGAATAATTGAGTCGAAAATGCAGCAAGATTTACTTTATCAGATAGCCCTTACGCTTATCCCTAATATTGGAGATGTACATGCAAAATCCCTGGTTAATACTTTTGGGGATGCCCAGTCTGTTTTTAAAGCAAAGAAAAAAGACCTCGAACACATGGATGGCATTGGCATAGTAAGGGCAGGAAGTATCAAGGCATTTACTGATTTTACCAGCAGTGAAAATGAAATTAAATTTATTGAACAATATAAAATTACCCCCCTTTTTATTAATGATCCGCTATATCCACAGCGGCTAATAAACTGTTATGACAGTCCAACATTATTGTACTACCGGGGTAATGCCAACTTAAACTGTTCCAAGATAATTTCCATAGTCGGCACCCGAAACAGTTCAGATTACGGTAAAGCAGTTTGTGAAAAACTAATTGAAGATTGTGCCAATGAAAATATTTTAATAGTGAGTGGACTGGCATTTGGCATTGACACCATTGCACATAAAGCTGCTTTAAAAAACAACTTGCAGACGGTTGGCGTACTGGCACATGGGCTCGACAGGATTTATCCGGTTCAAAATAAATCGTTGGCAAAACAAATGACCATGCATGGAGGATTGCTAACTGAGTTTATCAGCCAAACCAATCCTGATAAACAAAATTTCCCCAAACGCAACCGGATTGTAGCAGGTATGTGCGATGCAATTATTGTTATTGAAAGTAGTAAAAAGGGTGGCTCCTTAATTACTGCTGAATTAGGGAATGGCTATAATAAAGATGTATTTGCCATCCCCGGCAGAACTACCGATTGTAAAAGCGAAGGCTGTAATTATTTAATTAAAAGTAATAAGGCATCGCTAATAAACAATGCTGATGATTTACTGGAAATGATGAACTGGAAACCAATAGCAAAAGCCAATATAAAAAAACAGCGGGAGCTTTTTATAGAATTAACAGCAGATGAAAAAGTAATGGTAGATATTTTACAACAACAAGAAAAAGTGCAAATTGATGAACTGTATTTTAAGAGTGGCTTAAGCAGCAGTTCGGTAGCAGCGGCTTTGCTGATGCTGGAAATGCAGGGTGTGGTTGCAAGTTTGCCGGGGAAGGTTTATAAAATAGTGCCGTAAATTAACTTTATAGTATTAGGTAATTTGTTCGCAAACGAAGGGTGGTTATGGCCTTGAATAAAAAGTGCTGGAAATTTTCCGGATCAGTCGTTAATAAATCAAGCCCGCCCGCCTGACGCCAGTCGGACGGGACTGTTTGAGCCGGCACAATCTATAAATTATTTACCTCTTCCGGCGTCCCGATAGCTATCGCATATGCGTCAGGCTATGGATATTACCCCTCATTTTTTTCCATATCAAATTAATATTGAAAATTAGTGCAACTGTATTTACGCCAGCGGCGTAACCTGTTTGTAGCTTTGCCAATACATACATGCAAACCCTGCGCCAGCGGCGCAGCCTGTTAATTTGAGAAATGTAGAAAAACGCAAGGTTGCCCCGCTGGGCCAAAGGCGGTTTATGTTATAATTTTCTACAAACAGGTTACCCCGCCGGCGTAAAAATTACAATACTAAAAACCCTTGAAACCTTTTACAGATATGTGGTTTAGCTATTTAATTAAAAAATTAGCTTGCCGCCAATACGATAGCTATCGGGATCCTTGATTTTAAGCTGATACGGAAAATTTCACCTGTCCCGAAAGCCGGGAGCCTTTTTATTCTCCCGCTGAATAGCGGGATTGATTTTTTTTTTTACTTTTTTTATCAACCTGTCCCGAAAAAATCGGGAGAAAAAAAAGTAAATAGAAGCTAGCTCAAAAGGATAAAGGCTTTGCGAACTAAATAGTTAATCCTATAACTGTAAATTGTTCCATAGGGACAACCAATAAAAAATTAAGTTTGTCCTTTAATAGGGTTGTTGAGCTATCCGGAATTTAATTACGGAATTAACTCAACAAAAAAATAATATTTCAACTTTCCCTGTATTTACTATAAATATTGAAGACCATTTGCTACATTCATACTCAGAACATTTTACTGCCCCACTTCCAGTCCAAATATCATATTGAATAGATCTCCACGGTTGTAATTTATTATATTTTTAAATTAATCACTAAAAAATAAGTCATGAAAACACTACTGACTGCTATTATTGTAATTTCAACTTTTATTAGCACACAGGCACAGGTTACACAAATCAATTCCAACCAGAGCCTGGAGGTAACGTTTCCATTAAACAGCACTAAAACAATCCTTGTTTCAAAGCTGGACAGTTTATTATGGGTAACAGATGCTACGCTGGTTGGCACCGTACAAATATCCAACACAATCAAGTTTGAGGAGAGCGCTGGTTTGCTTTCGGGTAAACTACTATTCCGTGGCACCACCACTGCCACTGGCTCAGAAATGTATATCACCGATGGTACCCCGGCAGGAACCACGCTTGTAAAAGATATTTATCCAGGCATGGAGAGTTCAGCACCAGCTGATTTTTTGTTGCTAAGTGGCTTTGTTTATTTTAGTGCGGTCACACTTGCTGAGGGCCGTGAGCTATGGAAAACAAATGGCACTAATTTAGGCACTACCCTTGTAACAGACATTGTAACAGGCCCAACCGGCAGCAATACAGAAAACGGATATAAATTGTTTACCAATGGTACTTATCTCCTTTTTGCAGCCAATACTGCTGCAGAAGGCCTTGAACTCTGGAAATCTGACGGCACTAATGCCGGCACCGTTTTGTTAAAGAACATCAACACAGGTGCTGATTCATCTAACCCAAAGGATTTTTACACCTTAAATGCCAACAGCATTTTATTTACCGCCAAAGATGCAACACATGGAGAAGAGTTGTGGAAAACAGATGGCACCGCCTCCGGTACCGTATTGGTAAAAGATATCAATGACGGTTTGCCTGGCTCTGCTTCGGTTGAACTGCTTCCAGGTTTTGCCTTCCCTATTTTCCAGGGTTTTCACACGTTCAATAACAAAGCTTATTTTAGGGCGTTTGATGGAATAAGTACCGCAGCATTGTGGAGCACAGATGGCACCACTGCCAGTACAGTATTGGTAAAAGATATTATTCCGGGCAGCAGCTTTCCCCCTCCTTTTATTTTTGTTAATAATGCGGTAAACTTAACAGGCAAATTCATGTTTGGTGTTTCTGATGGATCAGCCACTTCCGAATTATGGCAGTGTGATGGTACACCCGCCGGAACCAGCCTGTTCAAATCATTTTCATTTATAAACAACGACTTCCCTATCCTGCTTGTCAACTACCAGTACGACGTGAATACGGGCACTTTAACCACTCCCTTGTTTCAGGGCAACAAATTCTTTTTCTCAGCCTCCAACAATGGGGAAGGAAGAGAATTATGGGTTTCCGACGGCACATTGCCCAATACTAAAATTGTAAAGGATATCTGGTCCGGATCTTCAAATGGAATTGATTTTCCCAGCTATGCCTTTTCAACCGATACCTTATATTTTTCAGCCAACGACGGTTTAAAAGGAAATGAATTATGGAAAACAGATGGCACAGCGCTGGGCACTGTTTTAAAAGCAGATATTAATGTGGGAGCAGGAAATTCAGACCCACAATTGGATTTTTTTATAGGCAATATTAATGGTAAATTAATTTTTAGTGCAAATAACGGAGATAATGTAGCAACCGACTTGTATGTATTAGGCGGCAGCGGAGTGATACCACAATCTTCTACCCCATGTATTGGTAGCAATTTCTCCATCACGTCCAATATTGCCGGCGCCACTTACCAGTGGCAGGTAAATACCGGAAGCGGTGTCTTTTCCAATCTTAGCAATAATGCCACCTACACCGGTACCACCACAGCTACGCTGCAGATAAACAATGTGCCTTCTACTTTATTGGGCTACCAGTACCGTTGTACTGCAGGAGGTAATTTTAGTACAATTACCACTATAAAATTTGTAAATACCTGGAAGGGTACAATAAATAACCTCTGGAATAACCCTGCAAACTGGAGTTGCAACAGGGTACCGGATGACCATATGGAAGTAATAATTAATTCTGGTACGCCCATATTAAATGTTAACGGAATCTGCATTAGCATTACTATAAGTACAGGCGCAAACTTAACTGTTAATACAGGATTTAGTTTAAAGGTGGCACCTCATTCACATTAAACATTTTATTGTATAATTTTCAGACTTTGTCCCCTACCGGTGGAATACCCAGCGGCTGATCATTTAAAAATAGTTTATTGATGGTTGTCAAAGACATTGGTGTTTATCAATACGGATGAATTAATTTTTACATTGTAGAGGTGAACCAGTCTGTTGTAAAAACTGTTTCAACTGCAAAGAGCAATTTTATTTTTTCCTGCAATTATACAAGTCTATCTATTTATAAGGATCATTCCTTTCTGCTTTATTCACTTGCAGATAAAATAAGATTATACACATAAATGCCAGTTGTTAAACCGCTGCGGTTAATAACCTGCAAGCGCTTCCCATTGCAAATTCGTTCCGTTCCTGAGTTTTTCGTTCCCATTTTTCGCCTTCAATAAAAACACAAAAAAAGAACTTTGTCTTCAAATACCACAAAGTGCTTTGCCGAATAATCTTACATCATTTCAAACAACTTTCCCTAAGTAACACCGGGTAGGGTGGTGCGATGCCAATTAAGCTTTTACGCAATCTGCGTGAACAGCATAGGGCTTAATGTTACCAAATAAAAACAGCCCCTCGGTTGAGGGGCTGTTTTTATAATTTATTTTTTATTATCGATCAATTCGTTGCCTTTACGAGTGGTAATGTAATTATTTCATCACCAGCCTGCACCTTTAAAGTATAAGCACCCGCTGCATACTTTCCAAGGTTTAATGTTTTAATGTTTGAACCTTTAAATCCCTGAACCTGGTAAGCTTCAATCATTTTACCAGCCGCATCAGTTATTGAATAATTTACTCTGGAATTTTCTACTAAATCAAAACTCAACGTAGTATTTTGCTTAATTGGGTTTGGATAAACACCAACTAAAATACCCTTTGTATTCAACCTTATATTTTTAATATCTGTGTAAACAAATTTACCATCTTTATCAATCTGTTTAATTCGGAAGTAGATAACACCCTTAGTTCTAAGGGCGGACAAATTTTCTTGTGTAAAATTATAAATGTTTGAAGACCCGCCATTATTAAAGGCTTTTATAGTTGCAATCGAAGTAAAATCAACTCCATTTGTACTTCTTAAAACTTCATATTTATCAGTATTGCTACTTTCTTCCTCAACTGACCAGTTAAGTAAAGCCTTATCTTTATTTCTAATAACATTAAAATCTTTAAATTTTACTGGAAGTACTGCCAAGGGCTGTATTGGGGCAAATGATGTACCAGAAGACCAACCACCTGGATCATTTATAACTGAAAGAGTTCCAAAGAAAATATCACTTTGTGCAGTAATATCACCGTTACCAGCTTGAATAATTTCATAGTAAATCTGAGAATTACCACTAGGGCCAAAAGTAGGCGAATCCCAATGGTCTAAACGGGAAGACGAAAAACCATTGCCGTTAGAAAAATTAATAGTTAAAACTGGATAGGGTGTATTAGCAATCCATGTATTAGTATTAACACCAGGCGCATTTGAATTATTTACAGCTATGAAATCATAATGCATCCTTCCTCCTTCTTCATATGGGGTCTGTGGTGTAACTGCTACATCAGGTATGTGATTTGTACCAACAGTTAAATTCGGTCTATCAGCAACACCTGGATCTGTAATACTTAATGAAATAACAATATTATTAAAATGCTTATCTACTAAAGCAACGTTGGATTTAGCATAAACTGTTACTTGATTAGTAGCATTACTAACTAATGTTGAAGTCACTGCATTGGATATCGTTTGCGAACTCACTTTAAAACAAAACGCAATAGATACTACGAGTAATAATGAAATCTTTTTCATTTTATAATAATTAATTGAATTAAAAATTGGGTTGAGTGATAGATGCACCAACATTACCTGCAAGAGCAACATTAATCAATATGTTTGCATCATTTCCGCCACCAGTAAATCTTACGGTACCATTTAGATTTAAATCACTTCTATTGTAAGTAGAAGTAACCGACCCCCCTACAATTCCGCCCAGAGTCGTATTTAATATTTGATTTAAATCATTACCCCCCCCTGAAAGCCTAACCACACGATTTCCTGTTGCATCACCGGCCCAAAGTCCAAATACTGTGGGTGTCAAACTTGCCATTGCATTGTTTGTAACAGCTCCAGCAAACGCCTGACCTAAGCCCGTTGTGAAATCGTAAGTTGTACTTGTTGTTTTTGCCAGAGAAAATGTTCCTGCTGACCTTACTCCAAGATGATTCCTATGCCTGATTGAAACGTAATAAGCTCCCGCAGCATTACCGGCAAAATTTACTGGTGTTATTCCATCTGTTTCAACAACGGTTCCATTACGTAAAAGCAATACAGCTCTTTGAGACACAACTATTCCGTCGGCTGCCCGGTGAAGTTGTGCTAATACCCAGTCCACAGCAGTAGTATTTGAAGCTAAGCCTGCCGCTGAACCAATTACACTTGCAACAGAAGTTTCTCCACCACCACTTCCCCTTAAAGTTGGTGTTATCATGGTAAGTGCCGAGTATGGTTCGGAAAGTGGTATAAGATTTAAAGATCTTAATCCATCAGTCATAACACCGGAAATAATGTAATTACCCTGCAAAAATACTTTAGGACTAACCAACAAAGGACTCAACACCGGCCTTGTACCTACAGCAAATACTCCTAATGACATTACACCGGTTCTTGTATAAGTATAAGGATTGGCTCCCATAGCTGCAGTTGTTTGGCTATTTAATAAATCCCAGCCCTGTGTTGCACCAGCAGTTGGTATGTAATAAGAAATTCCGGCTCTTGTTCTGTCAAACCCTGCCAGTTCATCTGCTGCATTCCAGGTGGTGGTAAGGCTCAAATTACTGCCACCAGCAACAACTTCAGAAAGTTCCCAGCTATTATTAATGGTTTCTTTTGTATAAGCTGAACCTGTGCTTCCGTTTGCCAAAACATTGGCAAAAGATCTTGCACCAATTTCATCAGCCGTACCACTATTTGAAACAGCTATAGGATCGTAAGAAGTAGTTGAGTTTCCTATTGGGAAAGTAAAGGATGTTGCACCCAAGGCCGCTTTTGCCAATTTCCCTGCACCATTAGTAACCACAAATTTTGTAGCTGTTGCACCAGTAATTGTTCCTGCATTACCAAGGGTAAGATTATTGGCACCTAATATTACATCACCGTTGGTGAATAAAATATCGCCACTTACTTTGGCGCTGCCTGTTAAAGTAACGTTGGCCGTATTATCAATCTCCACATTGGGGATTGTAAAACCACCCATATTTACGTTTTGATTGGCAGTGCCTTTCAGTATCACCTTTCCAGTTCCCAGGATATCAGTATTACTGGTAACATCTCCCTGTACGGTAACTGTTGCACCAGACTGTATGGTAAAAGTAGCCTGGTCAATAAATAATTGGGCAGATGCAATGTTACAGAAAGCACCCGCTGTTATGCCAAGCAGCATTAAGTGTAATTTTTTGGACCTCATGAAGCGATTTTTAGAAATTATAAAATAGAATTCAAAAATAGTTAGTTATTCAATAGTACAAAAACAAATTTAGTAATCGGATATTTTGATTTATTAAATGGCGGGATATTGGAAAATTTTAATAAAAATAAAGAAAAGGATTTGAATAACCAATACCCTGAATAGGGTATTTTTTATTTTCTTGAAAATAAAATCTGTTTTCATTCTGCAAATTCACCGAAATTCGCCCTTCTTAAACATAATTTATGGTTGCAGAAATTAAAGTACCCTCCGTTGGAGAAAGTATAACAGAGGTAACGCTGGTAAAATGGATAAAAAAAGATGGCGAATGGGTAGACAGGGATGAGGTAATTGCAGAATTGGAAAGCGAAAAAGCAACATTTGAAATAAATGCAGAACAGGCGGGCTTGCTTAAAATAATTGCTGCCGAAGGTGATACTTTAAAAATAGGGGATATTGCCTGCAGCATAGATACAAGTGCCGAGCAACCAGCATCCGCATCAGAAAGCAACAAAGAAATCTTAAAACCACAGGCACCGGCTTCACCGACTACAAAAGAAGCAGTTGCGGAAACAAAAGTAAAAGCTACACCGGTAGCTGCTGCTATTATAGCAGATAAAAAACTGGATCCTACAACAGTAACCCCAACAGGTAGTAACGGTAAAATTTTTAAACAGGACGTAATGGATGCCCTTAATAATCCCGGAAGAAAACCTGGGGTTGCATCATTTGGCAGGAACGAACGTTCCGAAAAAATGAGTGCATTGCGAAAAACAATTAGCAGGCGCCTGGTAGAAGCAAAAAATACTACGGCCATGCTTACTACTTTTAATGAAGTAGATATGAGTGCCATCATGGATATCAGGTTAAAAAATAAAGATAAGTTCAAAGAGCTGCATGGGGTAAATCTTGGCTTTATGAGTTTCTTTACAAAAGCATGCTGTTTTGCATTACAGGAATGGCCGGCAGTTAATGCCATGATTGATGGTGAACAGGTTGTTTACCATGATTTCTGCGATATATCTATTGCAGTATCGGCTCCAAAAGGTTTGGTGGTGCCGGTTATAAGGAATGCAGAAAGCCTGGGTATGGCTGAAATAGAAAAGAAAGTAGTTGAACTTGCCACAAAAGCAAAAGAAAATAAATTAACCATTGAGGAAATGAGTGGTGGCACTTTTACCATTACCAATGGCGGTGTATTCGGGTCTTTAATGAGCACCCCTATCATCAATATACCACAAAGTGCCATCCTGGGTATGCACAAAATTCAGGAGCGGCCAATCGCCATCAATGGGCAGGTTGTGGTTAAACCAATGATGTATCTGGCTTTAAGCTACGATCATCGGGTGATTGATGGAAGAGAATCAGTTAGTTTTTTAGTGAGGGTTAAAGAATTATTAGAAAACCCTGCGTTGCTTTTATTTGGTAAAGATCCCGTAAAAGCACTGCTGGAAGTTTAATTTACTTACTATGTTTTTAACGTACGGCTGGCATTGTTTCCAGCCGTTTATTTTTTCAGCCAAATGAGCAGATTTCATTCCTATATTAATACTTCAGAAAAAATAATCGAATCATATACGGGTGATATACCTTTTTCCATCTTTATTAAATCATTTTTTGCTGCCAATAAAAAATTTGGTTCGAAAGACAGGAAACAGATCAGTGAACTTTGTTTTATTTATTTCCGACTTTCGGCGGTGTTAGATAAACATTCAGTCACAGAGAAAATCATAACTGCATCATTTTTATACAACTCATCTCCTACAGATTTGATGCAGGCTATAAAGCCAGATTGGAATACTTTAATTAATTTGTCAATAGCTGAAAAAATGAAGTCTGTGCATAAAGACATGCAAGTGACAGATATTTTTCCTTTTAAAGAAGCTTTAAGTTCTTCAATAAATTTTGAAAAGTTTTGTTTATCATTTATTGCCCAACCCCAATTATTTGTAAGGGTACGCCCTGCGTTGCAGGAGAAGACTATCAAAAAAATTGAACAATCGCTGCTGCCATTTTCTTTGCTGGATAATAATTGTGTGCAACTGCCAGCCGGTACCAATATTGAAACTTTTCTATTACCCGACAAAGAAGTGGTAATACAGGATTATAACTCTCAAAAAGTGTTGGATTTTTTAAAGTCTGGATTAGCAAAACTTGAAATTCCGCAAGATAAAGGCACCGACGTCCCCGCTGTATGGGATTGTTGTGCAGCTAGTGGTGGCAAATCCATTTTGTTATATGACATATTAAATGGCAAATGCGACCTCACCGTTTCTGACATCAGACCATCCATTTTATCAAATCTGCATCAACGGTTTAATCGGGCTGGTATTAATAAGTACCAATTTTTTACAACTGATCTTACAAATGACAGGGCCGTTTCAAAAGCTACCAATTACGATATCATCATTTGTGATGCGCCCTGTACCGGCAGCGGAACATGGAGCCGTACACCTGAACAACTCCACTATTTTAATGAAGCTTCCATTGACGTTTATAGTGATAAACAAAAAAAAATAGTTCGAAATATCTTAACCCATTTAAAACCCGGTGGTTTACTTTTTTATATCACCTGCTCGGTATTTGAAAAAGAAAATGATGCTATTATAAATTATATCAAGGCACAGTTTAATATGCAAGTATTGCAATCACAATATTTGTATGGATATGAGAAAAATGCTGATTCGATGTTTGTTGCAGTTTGTAGAAAACTGGTATAGTTTAGAGCGTATTAACGATCATAAATATTATAGTCTTTCTGTTTAGCATGTTGAGAAGTTTAGAAAAGCCCAGTCAACAATTGTTTTAAAAATATAGCCAATAAAATTTAGCAGCCGTATCTTTTTTAAATTCGATTGTGGGAGCCGGAACTTTTAAAATATTGGGAATAGAAAGTAATGTTTGTGCTTTCATTTGATTATTGCCGATCCGTTTAAAATCTGCATCTACAGAAAATAAATATTTGGGGCTACGCTTAAATTCCGGAATCGGTTTTCCATTGATGGTTAACGGGTTTGTTCTTGCCCCAATCATTCCATCAGCGCTGTAACCAACTGACATATTCAACCATTTTGGAAAATCAGTATTGCTTTTCATAAATGTAGATGGATTGATGGATAGCCAATAGGTCTGGCCATTGTAATCTTTCAACCAGCTTTGCCATTTATTGGCTCCCAGTTCGGCCGGACTATATTTTGAATAAATCGTTTTATGAAAAGAAAATTTCATCCGGATCCTTTGTTCGCCCCAGGCAAATTGTTGCCCCATAAAAAGAGAACTTCCTAAAATATTTGCCAGCATATCACCTTTTGAAAAACCCCATTTTTGAGAAAACCCATCAAATATTTCTACAATGGTTTGTAGCCCGAGTGCTGTAAGGCCGCCAATCCATGTTGCCCTTGTATTGTTTACACCACTCCACCGCATCATGTCATATTGTATTGCACTAATGTTGTAAGCAGATGTGGCATGGCCTATCTTATCCATGTGCAGCCATTCTGCATTGTCGTTAAATAAATGAAACCTGCTTTTGGGGAACTTTTTATACCATAAATAATGTAACCCTATCATACTTACAGTTGTTATTATCGACTCCGTTATCACAACTGTGTTAAATCGTTTCTGATTAAATACGTCAGGCGAATTTTGTGCAGTTGCCGTAGAAAAAAAAGACGAAGAAAACAGCAGCAGGAAAAAAAAGGATTTTTGGATTTTACATGGAAAATGCATTTTAAACTTAATAGACATACACAATGTTATAAATTTTTGCCGGTACAAAAAATCTTTTTGGTAAGAGCTTTGATTAATAGAAGTTCCCGCTAGTTTTATCGGGTATTTCTTCCATTTAAATATCTGGAAATATACGGTTCAAAATACTTTTGGCAATTTATGTAATCTACTCAATTAAAGCTTTCCTTGTTCCTAAAACTAATTTTTCCTTGTTTAAAAAAAAGGATGTGAAAACAATTACAAAATTATTTTTTCCTTGTCACAATAAAAGGGTTTAACCCAACGTTTCCTTTAATTGTTGGTAATCACTTTGATTGCCGAAGTACCCAATTTTTTTAATCTAAACCCCCTCTTATGAAAGCGAGCACCGCAAGTATTGCACAAACAAACCCATTACAGGAAGCAATGATGAAGATTGCTACATTTTTAAAATGGACATTTGAGCTATAGTATTTACTGATAGCTGAAGATTAAAGTAAAATCAACATCTTCTACAATTAAAAAAACTCAGCCCTTTGTTATTAGTTAACACAACTAAAACAAAGGGCTTTTATATTTTTCACAAGTTTTCAATATACAATGCAACGGATAAATTAGTGTGTTGGCATTTTTGCTCAATAAAGATATACTGTATCCCGATAGCTATCGGGATGATTAAAAATCCTTTTTACCAAAAAGGATTTTTAACAAAATCATATTTGCCAATGAAGCTAAATTGAAAAACTTCTGCCGGGTTCATAAAAAATTTGTTAACTAATTTATCAGTTGTTCAAATAACAACAGGTTACGGATTTACTACCTCCACCCATTTACCATTTACACCGGCAGTTATACTATTATCGTACATAGCTTCTGCAAAAGTACCTGGTAAAAAATACCTGCCTGAATAAGATGCATTCAACTGCACATAAAAAGTGAGCGTTTCAATTTGTGCTATATTGAAATAAGTATAAACTCTATCGTCCCGGATATCCTGGTAGGTGGAGTTGGAAGATTTAAATGCACCTTCTCCATCCATCATCCGGGCATTTAAAATTTCCCAGCCGCCCGGGAAAATCTGGCTCAAAGCCATGTGGGCATAAGTGCCCCTTTTACCTGTATTTGTCAGCACAACTTTTGCAATAAAATCACTGCCCTGGGTAAGACTGGCAACATCAATGGCTTTCCCATCTTGTGAAATATAACTAACATTCATTTTTAATACATCCGGATTGTTATTTACTTTTAAACTATCACCACTCAAGGGCTGGCCTTGCGTGATGAGCCTTACATATAACACATTGCTGCCATTATTGGTGATAACAATATTACTGCTGCCCTTTTGCACATTTACCGGCATTTGCCTGATGTAACTGGCAGAGTTAATATCGGTAGATTTTCCGCTAATAATTGTTTTAGCTAATATTTTTGCTCCCGATGGATTTTTACCGCAATACTTTGCAATGGCAATTAATGCATAGGCAGTTGTTTGCGTACTATACCAATTATCCTGTGATAACTTACCGGCAATAGCGGGCAACAACAGCGCTGCCTGGCTTCGCCTGCCAAGGAGGGTAAGTGTTTCCAGCACCATAGCTTCATCTCTTACATCCGAGCCATATGTTAAGCCGGGGTTCGTTCTTATTGCAAAACCTGTTGGCAGACCGCTGATTAATCCGATTGCCGTATTATCCTGACCGGCTAACTTGTAAGCCGCTGCCAGCCGCCACTTGGCTTCCGGTGATAAATAAGTAAACTCTTTCAACCGGTTCATGGCGCCTTGCTCGGGCGCTTTTGCTAACGCCAAGGTGTACAAGCGATAAGCCTGCGATAAATCTGCACCATAAAAATTGCTGCTATTTACTACCCAATTATTCGCTTTGCCCCGCTGATAATTTTTCCATTGCTGCAATAAGTTGTCGCTTACAAAATAACCATTGGCTTGTGCTTCCAGTAAAAAGTGACCGGCATAACTGGTTGCCCATTCGTCACTTTCGCTGGCACCCGGCCAATAACCAAAGCCACCATCCGGCAGTTGAAAATTTTGAATTTTTGCAATCCCCGCTTTCACATTTCTATCAATCTGCGCTTTTTTATAATCATCCAGATCGGTAAGCTGGTTCAATACCAATTGCGGAAAAACAGCCGACGTAGTTTGCTCAATACAGCCATACGGATAGTCAATTAAATAAGCCAGTCGCTTTTGCAAATTCATGGCGGGTACACTTGAAATTTCCACAACAGCCGTACTGGTTGCAGCAGCGCCAATAGGTGATGCAATTGCTTTCCATTGCTGGCCTGCTGCCAGTGTAATATCAGTTACATTTGTTACCGGCGGATTGGGATTCCGAATGTCCAGCTCTACTTCAAAACTGGCCTTTTCACTTCCGCTATTGGCCAGAATTTTTACTTTACCAATACCAGTATTCGATTTTACACGAACATCAAAATAAGCCATCTGCTCACCGGTTTGCGCAAAGCTGATTGTTTGTGTGGCGCTGCCCACCACTTCCAGCAAACTGTTGGCTTGCAAACTGAGAGTAACATTTTTAATATTATTTTCCATGGCAAAAATGGTAACCGGAAGTTTAATGGTTTCACCCGGCCCAAGTACACGGGGCATTGTTGCCAATAGCATCAATGGCTTTTTTACGGCCACTGTTTTTTCTGCAAAACCATAACTGCCTTTGTGAGCAGCTACCACCATGGCCCTAACTGAACCAATGTAAGCTGGAAGGGTAAATGTTTGCTTTTGCGTTTGTCCTGCGTTTAAATGAAATGGCCCCAGGTATTTTACAACCGCTTTAAAACGGTTGGCTGTTTTTTGTTTTACAGTACCTCCATCAGCATCGCCACCAATGGTTAAAATCCTTTGCAGTCCGCCGCTCCAGGCGCCAATTACATAATCAAACAAATCAAAACTTTTTACACCCAATGCTTCCCTTGCATAAAAAGCACTGTGTGGATCGGGTGTTTTAAATCTTGTTAAATCCAGCAGACCTTCATCTACAATAGCAACACTGTAAGTCATTTCTTTTCCTTGTTGTTCACCTACCGTAAAACTCACTGCTTGCTCCGGCTTTATAGTACCGGCGATATTTAACACGGGTTGCAGCCTGGTATTTTTATCCTCTACAAAAATAGGTATGCTGCCATACAATCTTATGGGGAGGTCATTGATAGTTTGTGCATGCGGCTGCAACAAACTTACTGTTGCATAAATATTGGGCGCCATGCTGGCTTCAGCCTTAAATTTTACTATCGTCTGCCCCTGCGTAGTTGGTTGCCAAAATGTTTTAATCACTTTGGTGCCGTTTTCTAAACTCACCAGCACTTTTCCATCTTTACTGCTGGGAATATTTAAAACAACTTCTTCGCCTACATTGTATTTTTCTTTGTTACTGCTAAAGGATAACATCGTTGCAGCGGTCTGATCTTCGTTGCCACTCCTGCTTTGCCAGCCAGGTTCATCAATGTAAAAGGTAGATCCTGTGGTATGACCACTCTTTAAATCTTTTACTAAAATCAGGTAACGGCCCCACTCATTGGCCGAAGTACCAAACTGCCATTGTCCCTTGCCGTTAGATAATTGTACCGTTTCTTTTTTCAATAATTTATTGTATTCATTCTGCGTAAAGTTGCTAAGATTATCTCCATTATCATCCCACCACCAGCGCCATTGAATGCGGTAAAACTGAACCTCTACTGCTGTATTTCCATTTACTACATTACCTCTTCCATTTACATTTGCCAGTTGGGCGGTGTGCGTTTTTCCGGCTAATAAATAATCAAAGGGCTTCTCTCCTTCTGGTAGTTTTAGTCCGGCATAGCTGGCGAATGGACTAAAAGGCATACTCACATTATCTATGCTAAAACTGCCACCCGGTTCAAAAACTTTTACCAATAAGTTAGCCGTAAGCATACCCGGTGCTGCTTCTGGTGTTTCAAAATTTGTTTTCAGTACTGCGTTGCCTTCTGCATCCAATGTGCCATCATAAATGGTTTTGAGTTGCGTGTTGTAATTGGCCGTGGGGTTATCAAAAGAGTAACCGGCAAATTTGGAGAAGTTTGTTTTTTTTGCATACAGCGATGCATCAATTTTTGCTTTTAAATTTTTGCCCACCGCACCAAACAACCATTTTGCGTTGATGTTGCCGGAGGTGGTACCACCAAAACCCAGCAGCGCATCTTTACCAAAATCCACATTTATTTTAAGGCGGTTGGGCATTACCGTTTCTACCCTGATGCGTTTTTCAAAAACCGCACCACCACATTTTATTTTTGCCAGCCAGTTGCCTGTTGGAGACGCAGCGTCTGTATTGGTTTTAAACAGATAAAAACCATCCTTAGCATTGTTTTGCACACTGTGACTGTAGAGTTGCCCCTGCGGTGTGAACAAACTAAATTCCACCGGATGGTCCGCAGGTAGTTTGCCCCGTCCGACCTGGTCATCCGGGCGGGCTTCTTTGTCTTCGATGATACAATTAATAAACATAGTATCGCCTGGCCTCCATACACCTCTTTCTCCAAAAATAAATCCTTTGATACCGTTCTTTACTTCTTCGCCGCTTACATCAAAACGACTTAAGGCAAGCGAACTGCCGTCATCCAGTTTTAAGTACCCTCGCTCATTTCCTTTTTTTGCTATCAGCAAATAGGGCTTGCGTTTAATTTCAATTTCCGCAAAACCCTCACTACCGCTATTCCCTTTGCTGATTAGGGTTTGCTGATAATCCATCACTTCCAGCTCCACACCGGCCATAGGTTCTGTACTTAAAATATTACTAACGGCAACCATCAGCCGGTTATCATTGCCACGCTTGGCGGTAAGCCCGATATTGCTGGCCAAAATATTACGGGTAGCCCAACGGTCTTTATTGTAATAAGATTTGCTGTTGGGGTCATCCCGTCTTTCCCAATTATAACCGTAAGGATAATAAGTATCATACCTGTTCCAGAATGCATCATCTTCATCAACGCCGTTGGCAGACTCATCTCCATAATATTCGGAGTGATTTTCCTCATCTTCTGCAGAATTTTTTTTCTGGCTGGTATCTGCAACACTATACAAAGAATATGCTGGCCTAAAGCCAATGGTTACCCTGTATATAGCACCCTGCTCTGTCTTTAAAAATTTATCTATGTCCAACGAAAAGTGCTGCCGTCTATGGAGGTCTAAAGTTTTATCATCATCGAGCCGAAGTGTTTTTTGCACCACCGGCTTGGCTACTTTTCGCAGGTAATTATTGCCATCCATGCTGTTGTCCTGCAAAAACCGCGGTACATTATTTTCATAAATTTTGATGATGCTGATATCCACCGCATTCAGGTTAACCGCTTCAAACGGTAGTACCAGCCTGCCACTTGTGGGCAAAATATTTCCTCTACCCTGAATTTTAACTGAAGGCATTTTGTTCTCAAAATTCACATTGGCGGTAAACCCTTTATCCAATATATCGCCCCAGGTATTTTTTATGCCGCTGTTGATATTTACCGTGTAATTACCATCCAGTTTTCCGTTGGAAAAAACCTTTACCTCACTGCCATTAATGGTATAAGAAATATCAGATTGATTGCTGATGGAAATCAATCCCGTAAGATCCTGGCCAATAGCAATGGGGTCGCTGAATTGTACCGATGCGTATTGCTGGGCTTCGTTCATAACCATTACATCCAATACCATAAACTCGCCTGCAGCAGGCACTGCCAGCAGCTTTTCGCCACTAACGCCCATGTTCAGCGGCTTGCCGTTCCAGGTAATAGTTACATTGCTGCTGCTGCCCAATCTGTCGATACCTTCTATACTGTAGGTATGCATTTTTGCGGCGTCGTTGTGCTGCCATTTAATGGCTAAGGACTTACTGTTTTGAGCAGCAACCAGTAATTGTTCAACTAATTTTCCCTGTTCAAGATCAGCAGTTTCCAGGTTGCCGGTAAGCATCATTTTATTTTTTGTACCGGTACTGCGCAAGCCATAATCATTTACGGTAAATGAAGGCTTTACCGTTTTCAGGTTAAATTTTAATTCCCTGAATTTTGGAAGTGTTTTTGTTACTTTGCCCAGGCTGAAATTGACTTCATAGAGCTGGTCTGGTTTCAACCATTCTGTGGGTTTAAATTCAATAGTTGAAACATCCACCCAAATTGCCTTGCCATTTACCGATGGTGAAAAACTAAACAGGTTTTCCTTTACTTCCTGCCCTACTGTATGCGTTGTATTGGCGGTACCTGCAAGCTGTATACGAACAGCAGTTGTTTTAGAAACAATGCCCGTTGTATAGGCATCAATGTATTGACTGAATGCAGGATCTACTTCAATCCATTTATCAGATTTTTTACAGGAGAAAAAAACGGCTGTTACTGCAAAGCACAGTAATAGCCTGTAAAAAGTTGTAGAAAACTTTTCAGGACGGTTGGCAGCATCAGCTTCCATATAATTTTTTGTTGAGTTTGTTTGTTCAGTAAAACCAGGGCGGTTGTACTGTTTGTATTTCGTGATATAAATGTTGTATTATTTTTTGATATGGACAACAAGTGGGGATAATAAATTTTTGTTAAAGGGTTGGGGGCTATGGGCTGAGGTAACATTGTTTGGCTTTAGTTCCGGCTGTTCGCTTCAAGTCCTCGTTCCGCTTCGCTGCACTGTGGGCTTTCCGCTTCCATCCGGCAGCTTGTGAACAGTGTAGCATTGGATAAACGATTAATTCAAAGCAAAGTCTTACCATGATGAATGAACAAAGCCGAAGCTGTTGCGCACTAAGAAAGAACACTTCGTTCCAAAAACGCAACAACTTCCATTCCCACATTACTGGTCTTACTCATTTTAAACTTAATTGTGCATAATAAGGATGGTCTGGGTTTACGATATCCCTTCAGTTTATTAATGTGCTGGTGGTAGGCTTAGGGAGTTTTCGAATTATGGCGGCTATTAATAATTTTAGTAAGTTTGGTAAAAAGAACAAATGTCAAATAAGGAACTACAAGAATTATTGATTGAAAAAATTCGTAAAATAGACGATAGTGTGCTTTTGAAAGAAGCCACGAGATTATTGGATGTAGAAATAGATGATTCTGATGTTTACGAATTTTCAGAAGTAGAAAAAGCTGATATAGAAGCAGCCAGACAACAAATTAAAAACGGAGAAAGCTTTACCCATGAAGAAGCTAATCAACTTATTAATGAATGATTGAAGAAATAATTTGGTCTAAACGAGCATTGATGGAAAGGTTTCAAATTCTTGAACAGTGGATAAATAGAAATAAATATTCCAAGGTTTAAAAAATACGGTTTTTTATTCCCAGCAACGTATCTCCATTAGCAATGAGTAAAGCCGAGGTAGTTGCGTACTACAAATGAATAATTATTTCCGAAAACGCAACAACTTCAATTCCCCACACTATTGGTCTTACTCACTTCAAACTCAATTGTGCATAATAAGAATGTTTCGGAAAAATTCTTCGTAGTTCTTCTCCTTTTCAAACACTTCCTATTTATTGTTGAATAATCCAAACACAATAAAATTTTCGGATAATTCATCCAGGTTGTTAGCGATTCCCATTTTATAAAGCCTTGAACGGGCCTTGGTGCTGCCAGTTGCATAACGTTGCGTATTACTGAGCAATATTTAGTTATAATAGAATGCCAGTTTATTTCCAGCCCACAATAGCCATTAAATAGTTACTCTCAAAAAAGGAAGCATATAAACTGCAGGAGCAATAAATGTCTCCAACATTATTACAGCTTTTTGTTCTTACCTCACCAGCATCACAGTACCCTTGTAACTAAACTCCTGCCCGTCTTTACAAATTATTTCCAGCACATAAACATAGGCAGCTGTTTCACCAGCCTGCACACCTTTGGTAGTGCCATCCCAGCCTTGCGCTCTATCGTTAACTGGTACGTTTTGTTTTTCGAAAACCGTTTGCCCGTAGCGATTAAAAATCAACATCCTTTTAATCTTTGCAATGCCATAACCTTTAATATAAAAACGATCATTCAGTCCATCATTATTGGGACTAAAAGCATTGGGAATATACAGTTGTCCCTTGCCGCAGAAAACCACAATTCTTACCTCATCTGTTGCCCTGCAACCATAAATAGTTTGTACGGTTACTTTGTAGGTAATATCATTGTCTGCAACAAATGAAGGATTGGCACAATTTACACAACTTAGGCCTGTAGAGGGTGTCCACAGGTAGGCGTTAATATCTGCACCTGTTGTTTGTGCCAGTAATTGAATGGATGTTCCGGCAGCAATATTTCTGTCTGCACCGGCATTTACAGTTGGGATATTTCCAACCGCAACCAATACAAAGCCAGTATCTGTTTTACAAACATTGTTGCTAAAAGCAATTACCCTGTAAAGTGTGGTAACCGTTGGTGCAGCAAAAGGACTGGCAATAGTAGTACTGCTTAATCCAGCTGCAGGACTCCACAAATAATTACCAGCTGTACCCGTTGCCCTAAGCTGTGTTCTTTCACCAATACAGATGCTATCCGTTTTGCTAACTGTAAGACCAACCGGCGTATCTACCTGTATGCTCACTGTATCTTTTTGAATGCATCCAAACTGGTTGGTAACCTTTACAAAATATTTTGTTGTTTCAGTGGGTGTAGCGGTTGGTGTGGCGGTATTAATATTTTGCAAACCAGCGGCGGCTGTCCATTCATATAGCACACCATCGTAGCTACGCAATAATACGCTACCTCCCAAACAAATGGTAGTATCCGGCACCGCAGCAGGCATTGGTAAGGGATGAATAATAACAGGTTTTGTAACGGTGATATCGCAACCAAACTGTGTACGCAGATTAAGCGATACGGTATAGGCTGCAGCATTGGTGAAATTATAAACCATCGTATCAGCAGTACTGACAGACGCACCATTCAGTAGCCAGTTGTAATTTGTAACCTTGTCTTCTGTTACAATAACTGCTCTATAAACTAAGCTGTTCTGCATGCACTTTTCTGAATCTCCTATGATAGTGGCTGTTGTAGTTTTGTAAATCCGAACAGTATCTGATGTAATAATAGTATCGCTGCAACCATTGGCAGTATTGGCTTTAAGCGAAACGATGTAACTGCCGGCCCTGTTATAAAAATGAGCTGGGTTTGTAGTTGTGCCTGTTTGACCATCGCCAAAATCCCAGATATATTGCATGTTGTTAAACCGGGATGCAGATAGATTGGTAAAACGAACCGTACCCGAATCGCCACAAATTTTTGGATTGATGATGGCAAATTTTGCAACAACAGAATCAACAATAATTAGTTTAGCGATACTATCGGTGCAACCATTGGTAGTAGTAACTTTTAAAGAAACCAACTGATTACCTGCGAAAAAATTTGTTGTTAGATTTTCGGCATTACTCCGTTGTACGCCATTCACAAACCATTGGTAGGTTTTAATATTATCGATGGAATTAATAGCACTGCTGTAAGAATAAGTTCCCGGCGAACAATGTATGCTATCACCAACGATACCTGCAACAGGTAAATTGAATACACGGATAGTGTCAACAAAACTGGTAGTATCTCTGCAACCATTGATGGTAGCTGCTATCAACTGTGTTGTATAATTTCCCGGCAGTAAATAATTGTTGCTGGGGTTTTGTACTGTGGAAGAATTTCCATCTCCAAAACTCCAGCTATAAAAATCAATTGAACCAAAATTGGTAGTGAGGTTATTGAATGAAGCAGTACCACTTCCGCAGAAACGAACTGGGTTCAAAGCAAAATTTGTCACAATAGAATCTATCAGAATATCCTTGGTGATGGTAAAACTGCAGCCATTGATTGTTTTGATATCCAACTTAATTAAATGATTACCCTGCTTACGGTAATTGTAATTTAAGTTGGGCGTATTGGCCACACTATCTGCATCAATACTCCATTTATATTGGGCAATGGAATCTATACTATTAATATTGCCAGTATAGGCTAAACGGGTTGTAGGTACCAAACAAACAATATCTAATCCACTAATGGTGGCTGATGGTAAATTGAATACCCGGATAGTGTCAACAAAAGTAGTGGTGTCCCTGCAACCGTTGATGGTAGCTGCTATCAACTGTGTTGTATAATTTCCCGGCAGTAAATAATTATTAGTAGGGTTTTGTACTGTTGATGATTTTCCATCTCCAAAACTCCAGCTATAAAAATCGATTGAGCCAAAATTACTGGTGAGATTATTGAATGAAGCAGTACCACTTCCACAGAAACGAACTGGGTTCAAAGCAAAATTTGTCACAATAGAATCTATCAGAATATTTTTTGTGATGGTAAAAGTGCAGCCATTAATTGTTTTGATATCCAACTTAATTACATGATTACCCTGCTTACGGTAATTATAATTTAAGTTGGGCGTATTGGCCACACTATCTGCATCAATACTCCATTTATACTGGGCAATAGAATCTATACTGTTTATGTTACCAGTATATTGCAAACGGGTTGTTGGTACCAAACAAACAATATCCGATCCACTGATGGTGGCTGATGGTAAATTGAATACCCGGATAGTGTCAACGAAAGTGGTAGTGTCCCTGCAACCATTGATGGTAGCTGCTATCAGCTGAGTTGTGTAATTTCCCGGCAGCAAATAATTGTTGGTAGGATTTTGTACTGTGGAAGAATTACCATCTCCAAAACTCCAGTTATAAAAATCAGTTGTACCAAAATTGCTGGTGAGATTATTGAATGAAGCAGTACCACTTCCGCAGAAACGAACTGGGTTCAAAGCAAAATTTATCACAATAGAATCTATCAAAATATTTTTTGTGATGGTAAAAGTGCAGCCATTAATTGTTTTGATATCCAACTTAATTACATGATTACCCTGCTTACGGTAATTATAATTTAAGTTGGGCGTATTGGCCACACTATCTGCATCAATACTCCATTTATATTGGGCGATAGAATCTATACTGTTAATGTTGCCGGTATACTGCAAACGGGTTGTTGGTACCAAACAAACAATATCCAATCCACTGATGGTGGCAACAGGCAAATTAAATACCCTTATGGTATCAAAAAAAGTGGTAGTATCCCTGCAACCATTGATGGTAGCTGCTATTAGTTGGGTTGTATAATTGCCCGGTAATAAATAATTATTGGTGGGGTTTTGTACAGTGGAAGAATTACCATCTCCAAAACTCCAGTTATAAAAATCAATTGAACCAAAATTGGTTGTGAGGTTACTGAAAGCAGTTGTACCGCTTCCACAAAAACGAACAGGATTTAAAGCAAAATTTGTAACGATAGAATCAATCAAAATGTTTTTGGTTATAGAGAAAATGCAGCCATTAGTTGTTTTGATATCCAACTTAATTATGTGATTACCCTGCTTGCGATAATTGAAATTTAAGTTGGGCGTATTGGCCACACTATCTGCATCAATACTCCATTTATATTGCGCAATGGAATCTACACTGTTTATGTTGCCGGTATACTGCAAACGGGTTGTTGGCACCAAGCAAACAATATCCAATCCACTAATGGTGGCTGATGGTAAATTGAATACCCGGATAGTGTCAACAAAAGTGGTAGTATCCCTGCAACCATTGATGGTAGCTGCTATTAGCTGGGTTGTATAAATGCCCGGCAGCAAATAATTGTTGGTGGGGTTTTGTAATACGGAAGAATTTCCATCTCCAAAACTCCAGTTATAAAAATTGATACCACCAAAATTACTGGTAAGGTTGTTGAATGAAGCAATACCGCTTCCGCAGAAACGAACGGGCGTTAAACTAAAATTAGTAACTATAGAATCTACTATGATATTTTTAGTGATGGCGTAAGTGCATCCATTGATTGTTTTGATATCCAACTTAATTATATGAATGCCCGGCGTACGATAATTGTAATTTAAGTTGGACGTGTTGGCAACACTGTCTGCATCAATGCTCCATTTAAAATTTACAATGGGATCTATACTGCTGATATTGCCGGTGTATTGCAAACGGGTAGTTGGTACCAAACAAACAATATCCAAACCATTGATGCTGGCTGACGGCAAATTGAAAACACGTATGGTATCTACGAAACGGGTAGTGTCCCTGCAACCGTTGATGGTAGCAGCTATTAGCTGGGTTGTATAAATGCCCGGTAGTAAATAATTATTGGTAGGGTTTTGTACTGTTGATGAACTACCATCTCCAAAACTCCATTGATAAAAATCGATGGCACCAAAATTACTGGTGAGATTATTGAATGAAGTAATGCCGCTTCCGCAGAAACGAACGGGCGTTAAACTGAAATTTGTTTTGACAGAATCAACCAATAAATTTTTTGTTGCTGTAGTAATACATCCGTTGATGGTAGTGGCCGTTAGTGACAATACATGACTGCCTGCCAACCTGTAATTATAAATAAGATTTGCTGCATTGCCGATACTATCGCCATCAATTTTCCAAACATATTTTGCAATTGCATCTGCAGTTACAATGGTGCTTGTGTATTGCAATCTTGTAAAAGGTTTTAGACAAACTGTATTAACGCCATTGATGGCAATGGCCGGACTGGCAAATACTTTTACTGCATTGGAAACAATGAAAGAATCGGTACATCCATATTTTGAGGTGACCACTAATTTTACTGTATAGGAACCGGGTGTATTGTACAAATGCTGCGGATTGGCAACTGTATCTGTGCCACCATCACCAAAGGTCCATTTGTAGCGCACGGAAGAAAAAAGCGGAACAATACTTTGATTGGTAAATTGCACAACGCCACTATCGCAAAAACGGCTATTGTCAAATACAAATTTTGCTTTGGCAGAATCTACAAAAACCGAGTCGGGGGCTTTGAGTGTAAAGGGGCAGCCCTCGGGACTGGTAAGTATCACATTGGGAATATAGATACCGGCATTGCTGTAGGTATGTGTTACGTTGCTGTCAATAGTTGTTGGAAAAACTGGCGTACCATCATTGTAATCCCATGCGTAGGTACTAATGAAACTTCCCTTTACATTCATGGCTATGCTGTAAGGCTTGCAACCGTTGCCGGTATTGGCTGTAAGGGTTCCAATCGGCCCACGAACCCGGATGAATTTTGAAACAGAATCTTCGCAATTATTCAAGCCTTTTACCCTGAGTGTAACTTTATAAATACCCGGTAAAGCATAAATTTTCGGTGATGGATTCTGATCGGTACTACCGGTGCCGCCATCTCCAAAATCCCATACCCAACTGCTGGCGTAGGTAGAGCTATCACTAAAAGTAATGGCTGTTGGCGCACACTTGGTGGTGTCACCCACTTTAAACTGTGCATCTGGCCTTACCAATTTTATGTACGAAGGACGGGTAATACTATCCGTACAACCATTCTCATCTTTCACTACCATTTTAATATTATAACTACCTTCTGCTAAATAAGTACGTGAGCCATAAAATCCAACAGAGGTAGTGCCATCGCCATAATCCCACGTAGTGGTGCCATTGTAAACCTGTGCATTATTGTACAGAAATACATTAAAAGCACCGCACTTGAGTGTATCAAAACTAAAATAATCTGCCTTTGGCCGGTAGGTTTTTATATAGTTGGGTTTGGTAACGGTGGAGGTACAACCAAAAGAATCTGTAATAGTAAGTGAGACGGTATAAAAATTATAATAGGAAGTTCCATTGTACACTTTGTTGATACTGCTGTCTGTATCTGTTGTAAGCGTAGTGCCGTTGCCAAAATTCCATTGCCAGTTTACAATTGGCACGCCGGTGTTTTGCACAGACGTATCTGTAAACACAAAATTGGTATTGGAGAAACAGCTCGTTGTATCCGGCGCCGAAAAACCTGCCTTTGGACCGCTTGTTATCAGGGGCACAATCAATTGTTTACTGATGCTGGCAAAACAGCCAATTGAATCCGTTACGCTCAAACTTACAGTGTATGTATTGGCAGTATATAAATTGCTGACTGCAGTATCTTGTGTGCTGTTTAAAAGCGGTCCGCCTTTTCCAAAATTCCATTGCCAGTTGGTGATGGGGATGATGCCATTTTGGATGGAAGAATCGGTAAAAATAACTTTGAGTGGCACCAGGCAACTCAACTGAATATCAGGAATAAAATTAACCAGCGGGCCCCGAACACTAACGGGAACAGGGTACACTAAAGAATCTGAACAACCCAGTTTATCTTCAATAATCAGTTTTACATAATACAGGCCTGTATCAATGTAAGTATGACTGGTATTCCCTTTCAGCCAAATACCAAAGCTGTTGAAATTAGCAGCATTGTCTATTTTTAGTCTTACGGTACTATCTCCAAAATCCCAGGTGTAGGTTTTTATTTTGGAAGAATCCATCCCAACGGTTGAAAAATTCACAACACCGTTGGTGCAGATATCCGTTTTATCTGGAACAAAATTGGCTTTCTCATCAATAATAATCACCCGTTTTTTTCCAGTATCCGGCAGGTTGGTGAGCGTATCCAATCTTATTACCGTTACCACATAAACCTTTTGTGGCGGCGAGTAAGTATGGGTTACCGGATTTAAAGTGCCGGTGTTTAAAATGGGAGAACCATCACCAAAATCCCAGCTTATTACAATTTTGTTGCTGACGGTATCTGTAAAATCAACTGTGTATTTATCAGC
>Ga0163148_10001343_pt1 | contig 32116 bp, 51 predicted proteins | sample OliLakLV19MP7P2_FD_148606 | JGI IMG/M metagenome (GOLD analysis project Ga0163148, IMG submission 148606) | Freshwater microbial mat bacterial communities from Lake Vanda, McMurdo Dry Valleys, Antarctica- Oligotrophic Lake LV.19.MP7.P2 | ecosystem: Environmental > Aquatic > Freshwater > Lake >... | reverse complement strand
CTCAGCCGTTCGGGGCACAACCGCGACGGCTGGGTCAGCGTCCACGATGTCGTGGTAAACAGGGTCGGCGGATCATGCGCGCCGGCATGGCGGCGCAGTTTATGGGATCGCCTGATTCCGATCCCGGCGTTGTGTGGTGTGGATGTCTGGATGCCGCCGATTGCGGCGGCGCTGGGTGGGCTCTGGTACATCAACGAGCCGCTCTATACCTACATCATGCATGCCGACCCACAAAACACCGGGCTTGAGGGCGTGATGAAAGCGCTGCCCGAAGGCGAGCGCCGCCCGGTGGACGAACACCGCATGTTTCAGATCGCGACCGCCTGGCAATGGGTTCTGCGGCGCATGCAACAAATGGGTATCGGCGCGCCGGATGAACGGCACGTCGTGCTGCAGGCGGCCATTGCCCACTACGAGGCGTGGGGCGATGTGCGTACCGCCATGACCGTGAACCGCGAATCACCGAGGCCGTTTTTGATCTGAGCCGCATCAATCACCGACACGGCCCGCAACTGCGGGCCGTTTTTATTTGGAGAGCGCACCATGAACAACCGAATGCAAATGCCGATCCAGTCACGGGAAGCCGCGATTGCCGAGGTCTCAGCCGAGAATCGCACCGCGAAAATGGTGTGGACCACTGGGGCGCGGGTCAAGCGCCGGCAGTGGCTGGACTGGGATCGATTCCAGGATTATTACGAGGAGCTCTCCCTCGACCCGGCGCATGTGCGCATGGAGCGCCTGCGCGGTGGTGCGCCGCTGCTCAACACCCATGGCCGCTGGAGTCTCGAGGATGTGCTCGGCGTGGTTGAGCAGGCTGATCTCGCGCCCGATGGCGCTACCGCCACCGTGCGTTTCTCAGAGCGCGAAACCGTCGAACCGATTTTCCGCGACGTGCAGAACAAAATCATCCGCAACGTGAGCGTCGGATACGTCACCCACACAATCGAAAAGTTCCCGCCCGATGAACGCAGCGAAGGGCTGCCGATTCATCGCGCAGTTGACTGGGAGCCCATGGAACTTTCACTCGTACCAATCGGCGCAGATGCAGGGGCAGGGGTCCGCGCCGGTGAACAACAGCAGCAACGCACGTTCCCCTGCGAAATCGTTGAAACGCGCAGCATCCCGGCGACTTCCGCCACAACTGATAAGGAGCACCAAATGAACGAACAAGAGAAAGCTGCGGCGGCAGCAGCGGAAGCCGCCCGCATCGAGCAGGAAACCACGGCCCGCAACGCGCTGATCGAACAGACCCGCGCCGCCGAACATGCCCGCGTGACCGGCATCCGTGAGCTGTTCAGCGCGCACAAACTCGACCGGGCCTTCGAGGACTCGCTGTTGAAAGACCCGAAGGTCACGCTCGACCAGGCCCGCGCGCAAGTGCTGGCACACCTGGCCGAGGTCACCGACAGCGCCGCAATCCGCGGTGGCATCCAGGGCGTTGACACCATCAGCGACGAGACGGTCAACCGCCGCGCCGCAATGGTCAACTCCGTGCTGCATCGGGCAAATCCGGGCGGCATCAAACTCGAAGAGCACGCGCGGATCTATCGCGGCTACACGCTCCGCGAGCTGATGCGCAAATGCCTGGAGATCCGCGGCGTGCGCACCGAAGGCATGTCGGCGAACCAGATGTGGGAACGGACGTTCCAATCCGGCTCTGATTTGCCGTCCATCGTTTTGGATGCGGCCACCAAAAGCCTGCGCGCCGGTTACGAGGCCACGCCGCGCACCTTCCTGCCGTGGACCCGTCGCCGCACCGCGCCGGATTTCAAAAACATCAACAGCATCCAGCTCTCGGGTGCACCGTCACTGCTCGAAGTCAAGACGGGCGGCGAGTTCAAACGCGGCATCGTCAGCGACGGCAAGGAGACCTACGCGCTGGCGACCTACGGCCGCATCCTCGGCATCAACCGACAGGCCATCATCAACGATGATCTGGATGCGTTCACCCGGTTGCCTCAGCTCTGCGCGAACGCCAGCGCTGACATCGAGTCCGACACGGTCTACGGCATCATCACCACCAACGGCACCATGCAGACCACGGGCGCTGCGCTGTTCTCGGCAACGCACACCAACCTGACCACCGGTGCTACGCCGACGATCAGTGTTGACGCGCTGGGTATTGGCCGTGCCGCGATGCGCAAGCAAGTCGGGTTGGAGGGCCGCCCGATCAACGTTCGCCCGAGTTTCCTGATCGTGCCGGCGGCGCTGGAGGGCATCGCCGAGCAATTCACCAGCCAGGCGTATGTGGCCGCGCAGTCAAGCAACATCAACCCGTTTGCATCGGGTGGCCGCAGCCCACTGACGCCGATTGTCGAGCCGCGGCTCGATGCCAACTCGGCTGCAGCGTGGTATCTGGCCGCCGATCCGATGCAGATCGACACCGTCGAGTACGCGTACCTCGAAGGTGAGGAAGGCCCGTATCTCGAATCGCGCATGGGCTGGGACATCGACGGCATGGAACTGAAGGTCCGGCTCGATTTTGCTGCCAAGGCCACGGATTACCGCGGCCTTTACAAGCGCAACGGCTCGTAAGCAAGTCCGAAAACAAAAAGCCCCTTCATCGGGGTTTTTTTGTGCTGACCAATTTTTGCAATTCATTTTTTCGCAATTCATTCATTAAAAGGAGTACAGCATGATCAACTACATTCAACCGGGCGACGCGATCGATGTGACGGTGGCTGCCGCATTTACCGCAGGGGACGGCGTGCAAATCGGCACAGCCCTGTTCGGTGTCGCAGTCGATACCGTCGCGTCCGGTGCCCTTGCGCCGATCTGGACCGAAGGTGTTTTCGATTTGTCAAAAACCACGGGGCAGGAGTACGCCGCCGGTGCGCGGATTTACTGGAACAGCACGACCAAAAAAACCACGACCAGCACTGGCGGCAATCTGCAGGTGGGCGTGGCAATCGCGGATGCCACATCCGGTGCCACCACCGTGCGCGTCAAGTTGGGCGTGGCATCCCCGACGCTGGCCTAAGGCAACTACAGTGGATTGGGCGAAACACACCCGTCGCATCCTCGTGCGTTTAGGCGAGGATGCGACGGTCATCGGTGCCACAACGGTGACGGCAAGGGGCATCTATAGCGCTCCCTACCAGCGCCTCGGTCTCGGCATTGATGGCGGCATTGCTTCGTCCAACCCACGATTTACAGCCATGACCGCGGATCTGCCGGCAACTCCGACAGCGGTGGTCACCAGCCGCGGCACGCACAACATCAGCGACATCCAGCCCGACGATCCCGGCGGGCTCACAGTTTTTGAATTGTTCGACGATTAAAAATGGCCGATCACGTACGCAAGCAAATCCGGCACCGGGCAAAAACGCTGCTGACCGGACTGACCACCACGGGTGCCAATGCATTCGCGTCGCGCGTGAAACCGCTGCAGGACGCAGAACTGCCCGCGTTGCTGATCGACACCCTGGAGTCGGGTGACATTCGCGCCGGTTCCGCTTTCGGCGCCGGGCGAATACTCGAACGGTCGCTGCCGCTCACAATCAGCGCGGCGGTAAAACAGAACGACACCTACCAGGACACGCTCGACCAGATTTTTAAAGAGGTCGAAATTGCCCTGGCCGGTGACAACACGCTGAACGGCCTGTGCAAATACGTACAACCCGGCGGCGAGCCAGCGGTTGAATTATCCGGTGATGGCGAAAAACCAATTGCCACCGGCCGCATGATTTTTGAGGTCGTTTATTTAACGGCCCTTAATGCCCCAGACGTAGCCCTCTAACCCCAAGGAGATCCACATGCCTGATATTGCATCCGGTGTCGCCAAGCGCGTCGCCTACAAAAAAGAAGTGTCCTGGGGTGTCGCGCCCGGGGCCACCACCGCGCAGATTCTGCGCCGCGTCACCAGCGGCGTCACGCTCAACAAAGATACGTATCAGTCCAACGAAGTGCGCCGCGACTACCAGATCGCCGACATGCGCCACGGCGTGCGTCGTGTCGAGGGCCCGCTCAACGGCGAGCTGTCCTGCGGCACGTACAAGGATTTTATGGCCGCGGCCATGCGCCACTCGTGGCAGGCCGCAGTGACCACCGGCACCATAAGCGGTGTGATCGCCTCGACGGGCGCACCGCATTTTGTGCGCAGCAGCGGCAACTACCTCACCGACGGATTCAAGGCCGGTGACCTCGGGCGCTGGACCGGCTGGACCACCACCGGTACCAACAACAACAGCCGCAATATGTTGGTCACGGCAGTGACATCCACCGGCCTCAGTGGCGCGTTCCTCGACGGCACCGCGGTCGCCGCCAAGGGCACCGGAGACTCCGTGGTGTTTGCCAGCGTCGGCAAAAAAGTATTTGTGCCGAGCACCGGCCATCTTGACGAGTCGTTTTCCATCGAGCACTACCATGGCGACCTGTCACCCGTGCTCTCCGAACTGTTTACCGGCTGCAAGTTGACGCAGATGGATTTTGGTCTGCCGCCCACCGGCATGGCCACGCTGGGCATGCAGTTCATGGGCCGGGACCTGGTGCGCGGCACCGCGGAGTATTACACCACGCCGACAGCGGAGACCAACACCGGGCTGCTCGCAGCCGTCAACGGTGCACTCTACGTGCAGGGTCAGGCCATCGCGCTGATTACCGGGCTCAACATCTCCATCGCCGCCAACATGAGCGCAACCCCGGTCGTTGGCAGCAACACCTACCCGGGCATCCAGGAGGGGCGTGTTGTGGTCAGCGGCGAGATGAGCGCGTATTTTCAGGACGCGACGCTGCGCGATTATTTCGTTGACGAAACCGAGGTCAGCCTGGTCTGCGCGCTGACGGCCTCAGGGTCCGCCACCGCCGACTGCATGAGCATCGTTATGCCGCGCATCAAGGTGGGCGGCGCGTCCAAGGACGACGGCGAGGGCGGCATCATCCAGCGCCTGCCGTTCCAGGCGCTGCGCAACACCAACGGCGGCACCGGCATTTCCAGCCTCGACACGACCATCAGCATTCAGGATTCCACGGTCACCTGATTCTTGACGTTATTGCTGCAGGCCACCCGGCCATTGTTTTCCACCCAAAGGAGCACACACCACCATGAACAAAATCACTGATCTCGCAGAACTCGACACCGTCAAAGGCGGCGATGAGGGCCATGAATTCGAGCTGCGCCACCCCATCAGCGGCGACCCGATGGGCGCCTTCATCACCGTGGTTGGCGCGGACTCCGAGCGCCACCAGGAACACCTGCGCGCACTGCAGAAAAAAAGCGTCGACGCGATGATGAAAAGCCGCCGCGTCAACGGCGTCGATGCCGAACAGGAGGGCATCAACCTCCTGGCCGCATCAACGCTGGGCTGGCGCGATCTGCCGCTCTGGGATGGCCTGGTGTTTGAATACAGCCAGCACAACGCGCAAAAATTGTACCGGCGCTTTCCGTGGGTTCGCGAACAGGCGTCAGTGGTGGTGCAGGAGCGCGCCAATTTTTTGCCGAAGTGCGCGGCCTCCTCCTCGATCACGCGGAACACCACTTCCACCTGACGCGGCGACAGGCGGATGGCCGCACGCTGCGTGATCATTTGGAGCGGGTGGCGAGTATGACCGGCACGCTGCCGGACGAACTGATCGAGCCTGCGCTGCCCGGCGCGCTGGCGTATGTGTGGATGTGGTTTCTCGATCTGTCGGCGACGCGGGGCTCCAACGGGTTCGGCCCGTCGGCATTGGGTTTCCGCGACATCGCGGCGTGGTCAGAACTGATGCGCATCCGGCCAACTCCGTTTGAGGTTGACCTGATCCGCAACCTTGACGGATTGTTTTTAATCGCGTGTGTCGGCGACACGCCGAAACCAAAAAAGGGCTGACGATGCTACCCAGAACAACCATCACACTCAGCGGCCTGCTTGAGCCGCGCACGCTCGATGCGTGGAGCCGCGCCCAGCAACAGCGGGTGCGGCGCGGCGTGGCCCTTGGTATGCGCGACGAAGGCCCGGGCATCGCGGCGGCATTGAATGCGCAGGTCAAGCGTGGCTTCAAAACCACCAATCGCGGATTCACTCAGCAATTCAAGGCAAAAATCTACGACCGCAAACCCGGGCAACTGCCGGCCATGCTGGTGCGTTCCAAGGTGCCATGGATGGGTATCTACACGCGCGGCGGTTCGATTCGCGGCCCCCTGCTGATCCCACTGAACCAGGCCAAGCGCATGCGCACCGATGTTTTTCGCCGCATCGTGCAGCAACTGATCGCCAGCGGCAACGCGTTTTTCAAAAAAATAAACGGAAAAGTTTTGCTGTTCGCCGAGCACCTTGCCGAAAATCGTTTTGCCACGGCCAAATTTCGCCGCGGGGTGCTCAATCAGACCGGCGGAAAACGCATGAAGCGCGGCACAGAAATTCCGATTGCCATCCTCGTGCCGCGCATCGAAGTCAAGAAACGCATTAATCTTGAATCAAGCGTGCGCGCCCGGCTTCCGGCGCTCGCCCGCACCATCGAACAACGAATCGCGACGGGGTAAACCATGGCATTCGGACTCCGCGATCTCGCGCAGGTTTTTATTCAGGCTGAGGATAAATCCCAGCCTGCATTCGATTCACTGAAGCGCAGCATCGGCGACGTGCGCGGCGGCGTCAGCAGCCTGCAGGGCATGCTCGCAGGCATTGGCGTGGGTTTATCGGCGGGCGGCTTTGCGTTGATCATCAAAAACGCCATCGATGCCACGGCGGCACTTGATGATCTGCAAGACACCACCGCGCTGACGGTGGAAACACTGTCGAGCCTGCAGCAGACGGCGCGCATCGGCGGCCACAGTTTCGAGACGGTGACGCAGACGGCCACAAAATTTGCCAAGGCGGTGGCCGAGGCTGCCGGCGGCAACAAAGAACTGCTGAACAGTTTTGACGCGCTTGGCATCAGCCAGCAGCGGCTGAAGGATGGCAAGTTCGATGATCTCTACACCGAATTTGCCACCAAAATCGCCAACGCGGAGAACAAGACCTACGCCATCGCGCACGCCACTGATCTGGCTGGCAAGTCCGCCTGGAAGGCGCTGCCGTTTTTCAAGGACCTGGCCGAGACCGGCCTGGAGCAGGCGCGGGTCAGCACGCAGCAGGCCGCTGCGGCCGACGAGTTGCAGAAACAGATCGGACGCATGGGCAATGCGTTTGACGCCATCGTGCAGAAGATCGCCATGCAAGCTGTGCCGGTCATGTCGGAGTGGTTGGTGAAAGTAAATTCGGCGTATGAGGCGACCGGCAATCTGGCCACTGCACTTGCGGCCATGGCCAACCTGGGGCAGTTTGGTGACACTGCCGTGAAGCAGATCGAGAGCATCGACAAGGCGCTGGAAAAAGTAAATAAACAGCAAGGATGGTTTAGTGGTTGGATCGCGCAGCCGCTTCTCGGGCTCCGCGAAAGCGGCCTGCTCAATGCGCGCAGCGTCGCGGCGGCGCGACTGGCCCGGCAGCAGATCGGCGCGGTAAATGCCGGAGGCCTCGACGGTTCTGCGGGCGACGCGCCGTTCCGGCTGCGCGCGCCTAATTCCCCCGCATCGGGTAATGCCGCAACCAAAGACAACGCCGGGCTGTCGCTAATCACCCAACTCGAAAACGAGCTCGCCAATCTCAACGGCACCGGCACCGAGGTCGACAAAATAATCCGCAAGTTGACCGACGGCACCGCCAAGTACACGCTCGAAGTGCAGGCGGCTGCACTGGCGATTGCCGGTGAAATCGACGAGAAAAAACGCCTCGCAGCCATCACCAAAGAACTCGCGGAAGCCGTCGACCGGGCAATTACGGTGCAGGATGCGGCGGACAAAGTGCTTGCTGAATTCAACAAAACCCAGGCGGAGGCTTTGCAGAACCTGACCTTTGAAAACCAGTTGATGGGACTGAACGAAACGCATCGTGAGACGGCCATCGCCTTGCGCAAGCTGGAGCAGGACTATCAGCGCGCGTCGATCCAGTTGCTCGGCGAGGAAAACGATGCCTACGCGCGGCGCATGGCGATGACGCGGGGCATTTATGACGCGCAGCGCAGTGCATTGCCCGCTGCGGTTGCGGCCAACGTCGTGGCCAAGGAGGCGCTCGAGGCGAATAAAAAAATGGTCGAGGAGGCGAAGCGATCCTATGATCAACTCAGCGAGAGCCTCACCGACGCGCTGCTCCGTGGTTTTGAATCGGGCAAGGGCTTCGCCGAGAATTTCCGCGACACGCTGAAAAACATGTTTGCGACGCTGGTGCTGCGGCCGCTGATTCAGCCGATTGCGCAGGGCGGGGCCGGCATGATTACTGGCGCCCTGGGTTCGCTCGGGATACCCGGCTACGCCAATACTTCAGGCGGCGGGATCGGCAGCGCACTCAGCACCGGATCGAATTTGTCTAGCATGTTCGGCGGTGGTGGCGGGATCGGCGCATCTATATTTGGCAGCTCTGCAGCCTATGGCGCCGCACTTGGAACAACGTCGATCGGCGCGGGATCACAAGCTGCGATGCTGGCGGCGCAGACCGGAGTGTTCGGAGGCGCAGGCCTGTCGGCAACTGGAACTGCTGCAGGTAGCGCGATGGCCGGACTCTCGACGGCAATGCCGTACATCGGGTTGGCATTGGCGGCGTACTCGGTGCTGAAAAAAGACAAGGGCGGGCCGGCCAGTTTCACGGGGCTTGATGTGTCAGGCACTGCGGGAATGGGCGGGATGTCCAGCTCCAACTGGATAGGCAACGCTAATAACGGCAAACGGGCATCCTCATGGCAATCATTCGATCACGGCGCGTCCGCCGGCATCAATGATCTGGTCAGGGGTGCGTTCGCCGACATGCGCGCACTGGCGGACAAGATCGGCCTTGATAAATCACGGCTTGATGGCGCGCAGGCGAGCTTCGGGTTTCGGGTGACGGAGGCCGGCACAGGCGCAGGGCCGACGACGCAGGAAGTGATTAACGCGTTCGGCAAAAACCTCGGACAGGTGACAGACCAGCTCGCAAACGCCTTGATGCCGAACTTGCAAAGCTTTGCCGAGGCGAACGAGTCTGCAACGCAAACGCTGGTGCGCATGGTTCAAGTTCAGGAACAGCTGCGCGCCGCCGAAACGCAGATGAAGGACAGAATTTCAGGGGCTGTGCGCGGGCTGGCTGGGTCTCTCGGCATCACCGGGCTGCAGGGCGCTGTTGATGCGCAGTCGATTTCAGAGTTTCGCTCGCCGCTGGACCGACTGTCATCCGCGCGCGGGCTGCTGGACTCAACATTCCAGAGCGGCATGGGCGGCGACCTGTCATCCGTTAACGCATTCCCGCAACTGTTGCAGCAGGCGCTGACCATTGGGCGCGAGGTCGGGGCGTCTGGTCCGGCCTTCCAGTCGCTGTTCCTCGAGGGGAATCGGCAACTAAACGAGCTGCTCGGCAAGCAGCAAACCGTGCAGGCCGACATCCTTAAAAACGTGGACATGTCGATCCGCGAAATGGCGACGGATCAGATCGGCGAACTGCGCCGCGGGTTCGGGGCGATGGTCGACGAACTTACCGCGGTGCGCGCTGAACTCAGCCGCATCCGGCAGGCGGCCTGATGTACGGCGCATCCGCATACGGAGAATTTGCCTACGCCGAACACGATCACGTTGCGGCTGACGATTCCGCGTTCCGTGCATTTCTCGCGCGCGTCACGGCGGCGCGCTGCTGGCTGATGGAGATCGATGCGCTGTCCCTGGCGGCAAGTCCTGCGGTGTCGGGAGGTTATGCCGGGAGTGCGTTTGGCGAGGCGGCTTTTGCCGATGATGCTGCCGGGACTACGGGCGGCTTGGTAACGCTGCGCTGGGCGACGCACGGCTACACCACGCATACCGCTGACACGCCGGCAAGCACTTATTACGATGGCCGGCTGACCGGGGCATTTACGGTCGACCGCGCCATTGTCGGGCGCGACGGCATCGGCGGGCTGGCGCGCGTGTTTTCGGATGTGACGATCAACAACGCCGACGGCGGGCTGGATGCACTGCTCCGCGACTACGCCATCGATGGCCGGCCGGTGCGCCTGCTGGTGGGGGATGTGGATGCAGCCTATGGCACGTTCGGCACCGTGTTTTCTGGTGTCGTCGAGACGGCATCAATTGCCGAAGGCACGGCACAAGTGCGCTGCACCGACGGGCTGTCGAGGCTCGCGCTGCCGATTCAGGCCACGGTCTACGCAGGTAGCGGGGGCCTTGAGGGTGGCGACGATCTGAAAGGCAAACCCAAACCCCTGTGCTACGGCGAAGTCAAGAACATCCGGCCACCGCTGGTCACTGCGGCGAGCCTGATCTACCAGGTACACAACGGCGCCATTACCGATGTCGCCGCAGTCCGGGATCGCGGCGTGGCGCTGACTCGTGTGCTGGGCGCGCCCGCAGCAGGGGAATATCAGCCCGATCTGGTCAACGGCACCTTTAAACTCGGCGCAACACCGGCCGGAGAGGTCACCTGTGACGTTCAGGGCGACACGCCGACCTCTGGGTATACCAACCACACCGGGGCCATCGTACAGCGCATCCTGGCGACGCGGCTGGCTACCAGCGACATCGACACCACCGCATTCGCCAACCTGTTCAGCGCATTGTCGGCGGAGGTCGGGATCTGGATCGACACCGAAGACCAAATGGTCACGGACGTGCTGGATGAACTGCTGGGCGGGGCCGGGTGCTTCGGCGGATTCACCCGGCAGGGGGTATTCACGATTGGCCAGGTCTCGGCGGCGTCGGGTGCGCCTGTGCTGGAACTGGACAGCGCAGATATTTTGTCCATCGCGCGCGAGCCACTGCCGGCACCGCTGGAGCCGATTGCGTGGCGGGTTCAGGTGGGTTGGGGCAAAAACTACACCGTGCAATCCGATGTGGCGGCGCTGACCACCGCAGCAGATCGCACATTCGGCGCGCAGCCGCAGCGCGTTGCCGCAAATTCGGACGCCACGATCAAAAGTCAGCATCTGCTGGCCCGCGATTACGGGCCGGTGCCGTCGCTCTACAGAGATCAGGCGGATGCGGAGACGGAGGCCGCGCGGCTATTCGGGTTGTGGGGTGCGCGGCGCGCGCAGTATCGCGTGCTGACCCACATCGAGGGCATGGTTGCCGACATCGGCAGCGTAATCAAAATCACGCATCCCCGCCACCTGCTGATCAACGGCGCTGCCGCGCGTGTTGTGGGGCAGGCCATCAACGGCTCAGTGGTTGAGCTGCGTGTAATCATTTAAGGGATCAGCCATGCTGCTCGGATGGATCAATCGCGCGGACGCTGCGCTGCTCACCACGGACTCAGAGTTGGCCACATTGCCGGCATCGTGCGTGCAGCAGGCGCACGTCAGCAAACAATGGCGCACCGTCGCGGCGGTGAAAGCGGCATATTTGCTTTTTGATATGGGTTCAGCGGTGGCCTGTCAGTTGCTGGGCGTGATTGGGGCAAATCTCACGGCCAGCGCGACGGTGCGGCTGCGGGCTTCAACGTCGGACCCGACTGCTACAGGAGGACTGCTGCTTGATACCGGGACTCTGAGCAGCACCGCAAAAACCGGATACGGCGCGAGCTACCACGATTTCGCCGACACCACGGCGCGCTACTGGCGACTGGACCTTGCCGATGCCACGGTATCGGACAACCTGCAGATCGGTCGCGTGTTCCTCGGGCCGCGCTGGGCGCCATCGATTAATCAGGAATTCGGCTGGAGTGTGCAGATCCGCGATAACAGTCTCGTTGACCGCGCCTATGCGGGGCAACGCTACACCAACACCAAACCGCAGCAGCGGACGCTGCAATTCAGCCTGGGCTTTATGGATGAGGCGGAGATGTACACAAACGCATTCGCCCTGGCGCGCGCGGCAGGCAGAGTCGGCGACGTGCTTGCGGTGCATAACACTCTGGGCAGTGCTTACATTGCTGAGCAGTCGGTGTGGGGATCGATTGCCGACAGTCAGCCGCTGGTGCATGAATCGTACGGAATTTTTCGCAACAAATTTATGATTGAGGAGACGCTCTAATGCCATCACTCGCGCAGGACGAACGCATTTACGAAACATCGGTGACCACGGGCACCGGTGAGTACACGCTCGCCGGTGCTGCGACCGGGTTTCAGCCGGCATCGGTGATCGCTGCAAACAACTACCTGGTCGGGTTTGTCACTGATGACGTCAATTGGGAAGCCGGGCTATACACCTATGTTTCCAGCCCGGACCGGCTGCAGCGCACGCACGTCGTCGCCAGCTCGAACGGTGATGCGGCGGTGAACTGGGGCGCAGGAACCAAAAAACTGCGCTGCGGCCCGCTTGCATTTTTTGAGCGGCGGCAGGTATCGAAATCGGTGGCCGGGTCGTCAAACGTTACGCTGACCGCGCTTGAGCAGTATTGCGATCAGTTGATTTTGACGGGGCTGTTGACCGGCAATATCAACGTGATTGTCGATACGACGAAGCAGCGCTGGTCGATATTTAATAACACGACCGGCGCTTATACAGTCACATTCAAAACCAGCGCGGGTACCGGCATTGTGATCGCGCAGGGCGGGCGCGCGCTGCTGGAATGTGATGGTACAAATATTATTAACACCGGCGGCAATATCGTCATGCGCTCATATCTGGCGGGCTGCGTTTTAAGCACGTTGGGTGCATCCGCCACCATGAGCATTGCGGCAGGCGTCGCGGTGAATAGCACAAATGCAGCGGCAATGGTTCTATCTGCCATCGCCAAGACAACCGCAGCATGGGCTGTTGGCACCGCACAGGGTGGTCTGGATACCGGCACGATTGCGAACAACACTTGGTATAAATTCTTTGTAATTCAGCGCGTAGATACCGGCGCTGTCGATGTCATTTTCACGGTTGCCGCGCTTGATACCGGGCCTGCAATGCCCACGGGTTACACGCTGTTCCGTTATATCGGCTCACGCAAAACAAACGGTTCAGCGCAATGGGTGTCATTTTTGCAGACAGGCGACGACGTGTCTTTGATAGCGCAAGTGCAGGATGTAAGCGGGGCTGCGAATACAGCAGTTACGCTACGAACTTTAAGCGTCCCGACGGGGGTAAAGGTTCGGGCCCGGTTTACCGTTTCCGTGACTGCGGATAACGCCGCCTGGAGTTATATAGTTGACCCGGACGTAAACGGCACGGCAGCATCTGGATCCGCCGCTGCCAGCATCTACAATCAGGCCGCGGATTTCTCTGGCCTTGAAATGGAATGCTTTACGAACACTTCGGGGCAGATAAACACCGATTCCAATGGCACCAATGCAACAATCAGCATATTGACGTCCGGTTGGACTGACACACGAGGGAGAGATTTGTAATGGCCTACGTTCAACGCGACTCCGAAGGGCGAATTAACGGCGTATTTGCCAATCTGCAAAAGGGCTATGCGGAGGAAGAATTGCCGGATGATTCGCCGGAAGTTGTCAGCCATTCCAACCCCGCTCAAACTCGGAAAACGCTGGTGGAGCAAATAATTGCCTCGCCGAAAGACCTTGAGGCATTGAAAGCTGCGTTAGCCAAATCCCCGGATTCTACTGGCGCGACCTTGATGTCGTGAAGAAGTGGATATCCGAAGGCCGGCTGTTCGTGCAGGGCGGGGCAAGGCAAGGCCTCGGGGCGATTAGCTGAAACAGTTCCTGGCAATGCCGAACAACAAAAACAAGGGTGCATCCGTGGCTGAACTTTTTGGCACAACCTGGAGCATCAATGACTGAAGTGATCGAGGGCATCCTCGCGGCACTGGGCCTGAAACTCAAAGTCGTGGCGGCGGGCGCGGTGGGCGCATTTATGTCGCTGCGTTTTTTCGAGGGGCTTAGTCTATGGGAGCGGTGGTTTACGTTCATCAGTGGACTGGCGCTGGCGTCGTATATTGCCGTCCCGTTTGCGGCATTAATGGGCGTGACCACCGATGCGATGGAGCAGGGGGTGTCGCTGTTGATCGGGGTGATGGGCATGGCAATTGTTTCTGCCATCCTCAAAGTTGCTCGCGACACCGATTGGGCCGGGATTATAAAAAGCAGGTACGGCAAATGATCGACATCTCGATATTTTTTTCGGCGCTGGTGGTGATGTGTGTCGCCGTAGTGTTGGTGCTGCACCCGCATTACGAGGATGGGCTGCTCGGACGCCTGGCGCTGGCTGGGCTGGCCCTCGCCGGGCTGGGGCGTGCGGGCACAATACTGGAGAGCGGATACGAGATTGATCTGAGCTGGGTCGCGGCGCTGTTGTGGTGGTCGCTGACGTTGTTCATGGTGCGGCATCTGTATCGTTTTTTGCGCTGGCGGCGCTGCGGCGGAAACGAGTGGCGCGACGGCACACGCCTAACTACAACCGGGAAAATAAAACGCAAATGATCACACCGCAAAATTATTTCCGCGCTTATGCCGGACACAGAGAGTTGAACGAGGACATCTACGGCCGCGCTGCGTACCTGCTGTCCAGGGCCAACGATCTGCTGGCCGAATGCGTCGACCGCGGCTGGATCCCGGTGATCAACCCGCACACCGGTAACCTGATCTCTGGGCAGGACAACGGTGGCTGGCGGCCGTCAGACTGCGCGATCGGCTCGGCAAAATCGTCGCACAAACTGGGCCAGGGCATTGACGTGGCGGATCGCGATGGGGCGCTGGATGCGATGATTGATGATGCCATGCTGGAGCGGCACGAGCTGTACCGCGAGCACCCGGACGCCACGGCGGGGTGGGTGCATCTGACGGATCGGGCGCCGGGCTCGAAGCGCCGGACGTTCTGGCCATGAGCAAGCAACGCGGCTTTGTGCTGCCATTCGCCGTGCCCGGCTGGGCGATCTATGCCATGGCTGCCGCGGCAGCCCTGGGCGCGCTGTGGTACGCCTATACCACCATCGACGGGCGCGGCCATGCGCGCGGGCAGGCCGAGGTGAGGGCAGAGTATGCGCTGCGTGACAACAAGGCGCTCGGCGCAGCCCTGGCGCGTGTGGCGGCGCTGCAGGCGGAAAAGCAGGCGCGAGAACAGGCGCATGAAACCCGGACTGCGGCGATCGCCGCGGACCACAAAAAGGAGATCGAAAATGCGAGTGCTCAAAGAAAGCGCGATATTGCTGCTGTTGATGCTGGTTTCCGCCTGCGCGACCCCGGACGTGCCGGCAGCTCCGCCGAGTGTGATCGAGGTGCCGGGGCCACGGCTCAGGCCGCCACCGGACAGCGTGATGCAAGCGCGGGAGCCGAACTTTCGGCAACGGCTTCTGGATTTCTTTTCGAGCTCGTCGCCATCGCCGACGACATCACCCGCCAGCTCGGCGCCGCGCAGCAGGTGATCCGGGAGCAGATCAGGGCGTGTAACGGGCCGCCCTGAACGGAATCCGCTCCAACCCGGAGAGGTGCCGGTACAGGCGGAGCAGCGCCGGGTTCATCGTGGCGACGCCCGCCTCCCAGTCCTGCCATGTGCGCGTTGCCACTGAGATCGTCTGCGCAGCCCGGGACTGGGTGTGCCCGGCTGCGGCGCGGGATGCGCGGGGGTTGGGCGCGGGTGTGGTTGTGAGTTCCATCATTCCCCATCCTCTAACCTACGGGCCTCTGCTCTGGCCGCGGCGTCTGCAGCGTCAGAGGCACTACGATCTACAGCTGCCAATTCTGCAAAAAGGGCATCAATTTTTTCGATGGTTTCGGCATTGTTGCCGCGGTCTACGCCGCTCCGGACGCGATCATTGTAAGCATCGAGCCGCCGGTTATATGCCAGCGATCCGAGCGATTCCCATTTTGCCCATGTGTTCATTTCTGTTGTGGTCATTTTGTAACTCCTTGATTTACCGGCATTCCGCGCCGTGCGGCAGTGCTATGCGTCGTTCTGTACGTCCATTCCGTGGCCCGGCAAAAACTCCGCTATACGCGTCCAATTTTCTACCCGCGCACGCGATGCGTACGACATAACAGAGCTGTCAGTGTTGTATGTCTGTATATAATCGCCGTCGCAATTAACCACCTGGACATGATCGTCTAGATCGGTCACGAATCTATCGCCGTTTTTAATTTTAATCATTGTCGTATCTCCTGCCCCTGTCCCGGGGTGCGGTGGATTCGGTGAATCCATGCCGTCAGTATACACGGATTCCGTGTCTGTGCAAGTTATTTTTAAATATTTTTTATGGCCCGTTCGCGCGTGTAACGGGCCTTGATTTTTATCTTCTACAATTCAAAAACGAACATTGATTTTATTGATAAAATTCCATAAGTCCGGCAGACTTTCAGTAGAAGGTCAGTTGCTGAAATTTTTTGGTAATCAGCGACTTGCGCTTGAATCCTGAGCGTTTTGATTTATAATCGGGCCTAGTGTAACAAGTTAATAAAATCAATAGCTTACATTGCCGCATTCTGGACTTTGTAGAAGTCTTCTACATTTTAGCGTCTTTGACCTTGTTGATCGGGGTTGCGATAATGGGTTTGCGCAGGTAGATCTGGGTGGTCTGGCTGGTGGCGTGGCCGAGCCGGGCCTGTGCGGTTGCGGTTTCGTCGCTGGCGCTTTTGGCGCGAATGTCGTGGAAGCGCACGTCTTTGATTCCGGCCAGCTTGCTGGCTTCAAAAAATGCGCCGGAGATGGTCTGTGGGCTGTAGGGCTGGCCGCTGCGGTTGCAGACCAGGGCGAGGCCACGCACAGCGCCCGGCAGGGTCTTGGCGCGTTCGAGGACCGCTTTGACGTCTTCGGTGATGATCTGCTGTTTGACCGATTTGGTTTTCTGTTGGCGGATGGTGACCACGCCGTCCTTGAAATCAGCGAATCGCAGCATGGGCACTTCGGACACGCGTAGGCCTAGCAGGTAGGCAAGATCGGCCGCGACCTGAAACTTGGGCTCGAGTTTTTGGCGGATGCTGAGGAATTCGGCATCGGTGAGGTAGCGCCTCCGCCTCGATGTGCCTTTGAGCCGCATCCCTGTGAAAGGCGAGCTCTGCAGGTGACCGCGGGAGACGGCCCATGCGTACACGGTTTTAACAAACAATGCGGTGTTGCGGGCGATCTGTTTTTTTGGGTAGTCGTCGATTAGCTGGTGCAGGTGGCCCTGGTCGAGCGCGAGCATCGGCGCCGGGGATGCGTTGACTTTGTCGAGCACGCGTTTGTAGAGGCGGTAGCTGCGCAGGGTGCTCTCGGCCAACGTTTGTTTTTTGGAGATAAAGAGATCCACGAGCGAGCCCACGGTGCGCAGCTCCGCGTCGCGGCCCTTGTGGATGTCAGCCCATTTAATGAGTGCGGTCGCATAGACGCTGCCCAGGCGCTCCCATTTCCGCGGCTTGCCGCCGTGGTCGTAGTAGTACGCTTTGCCCTTCTGCCGGAGTTTCGGGGGGAGTTTCATGCGACCTTGAGTTGCCAGCGTTTGGGCGCCTCAATCTGGCCGCCCATCCTGATCCGGCAATACTCTACCGATATTTTGGGCCGCCCGTGCGCATCAATTTCAAACACCCATCCGTGATCTGTTAGCCAGGCGCACTGATCCTTGCCGCGTTTGTAGCCGGTGAGTTCTTCGATTTCTGCGCGGGTCAGGAACATTTCTGTGCTGCGTTGGCGGCGGCTGCCGGAAACAGATTACTCATTGCCCATTCGCGCATGTGAAGCCATCGCCTCTCACCGGCCAGTGGGTCTGCAACCTTAACAGTTCTTTCTCGCATCCCATGTCGAGGTAATGGGCCGAATGTCTCAACTTTTACCCACCGGTTTTCACTGATTACTTCATCGTTCTCAAACATGATCTCCGCTGCTAGCGCAGTCGCTACCCCGAACATCTTTGCCACCTCACTGGCGTCTACGTCATCCGGATCGGTAGGCTCCATAATCATGCCTCGCATACGCCCCAATGCCCCTAGCGCGCAGTATTCGCCATCCCGGGACACCAGAGATTCTGCTGACAGGCTTTTTTCTGGCAGCGCATCCAATGCCTCGACAAGTTCGTTCAGCAGTGCCTGCCCACGTTTGCCGCGAATGGCAGACTTTACTGCGCCGCGATAGCAGATTAATTCCCAGCCATAACAATCGTCGCTGTAATCGCTTCTGCTCATTTCCCCTCCTCGCAGGTTGCGACCTTCAGCGCTTTTCTCAACCAGGTCAACATCGGTTCCGGGTCAACCCCTTTCCTCCACGCCTCGAAAGGAGAGATGTCGTCGCCGTCTACGTCCACGTCGCACGCCACGTTTCCTCTGATTTTACTCAGCGGACAATTGCCGCACCGGTGCATGCCGCCGGAAAACAAATACTTGTGGCAAAGCGCACAGGATACTGAGTCTATGTGGAGAATTTCTCCCTCCACATCTTTGATCCTGGATCGGCCATGCTTGGAGCTCACTTTCAGCCCGTGTCGCTCTAGGTTTCCAGGTCGCAGCCCTTCCCACTTCTTTATAGAATGGCGCAGCGCCACCACGTCTGCGGCGCTGTTGAGAATGCCGGCCTCTGCCGCATAAAATTCTTGCTTCCAAGTTTCGATGCTCATTTCCCCTCCTCGCGAAGTGCAGCGATAGCGTCACAAAGTACACGCGTCGTTGAATGCGGATCGGCCTGCAGGTGCTGCAGCGTGACATCGACTCCGCCGCAACAAACGCCTCCCAGCGCGATGGCGACGCGGCCGATGCAGAATTCAAACTGCCTGATGCGTTGGCGCAGCTCTTTGTTTTCCCTTTCCAGCGCGGTCATCGCGGTGAGTCTATCCGCAGGTAGCCTCCAGTCTGCTTTCGCCCCACGCTGATTTAACATCATGCAGATGTTGGCGATGTCAACCACATCACCTTTTTGGTAGTGTTCGTGCAGCAACCTTATCAAAAAATCAATACTGCACTGCTCCGGGTCATCCCACCCGCTGCGTCCGGCCTTGCGCTTTTTTGAAAGTTTCTTTTTCATCGCTTCGGAGAACCGATTAACGGCCAAATCGTCTGTGTGTTCCTGCTTGGCGAGTGGCTTCCGCATGTTCCATTTGTAATTTTCTACGGCAGTCACCCCACACACATCCCCTGACTCAACCTCTGCATGACAGTCAACACAACCTATAAGCATTGACATTCTGGCCGTCCCGCGGCGTTTAATCTCGGCGGTACCGCCACAAAATGGGCATGGTTTTAAGACTGTATCAGTCATTTCCCCTCCTCCTCGCAGGTTGCGACCTTCAGCGCTTTTCTCAACCAGGTCAACATCGGTTCTGGGTCAGCCCGGTCCCTCCACGCCTCGAAAGGAGAGATGTCGTCACCGTCTGCGTCTGCGTCGACCCGGTCGCATGCCACACCCCCTCTGACTTTATACAGCGGGCAGGGTGCGCAACTGGCTTGTTCGTTGAAAAATAGACACTTTCTGCAAAGCGCGCAGCTCTCTGAATTTATGTAAAAATTTACTCCCCCCACGTCTACAATCCTGGCGCAGTCCACTCTCAGCTCGTGACGTTCGAGGTTTTCTGTTTGCAATCCTTCCCATTTTTTGATCGAGTGTTCAAGCAACACCACGTCTGTGTCGTTGCCGACAACGCTGGCCTCTACCGCATAAAACTCTTGCTTCCAAGTTTCGATGCTCATTTCACCTTCCCCTTTGTCTTCGGGCTACGTTCTCTGCAGCATTCTTCCACGCCACCGCCGCGCTTTTGCCCACGCCAAGCTGCATGCCGTAGTCCCGAAATTCAATCCAGCCCCCTGTAAACAGATCCGAACAAGTGTTGATGTGTTTCTTCAAGACTTTCCGCTTTGGTGTCATTTCCCCTCCTCGCCGTGATAATCGCGCAGCATTTCAAGGTCTGGTCTCATGGTTCTCCTTAATCCACCCCATCACTTTATACTTCAGAAAGTCGCCAATGCGCACAGCGACGTCGCAATTCTCCTGATCAATCCCGTATGTAGTACAGTGCTCGCCAACCCCAACCCCACGGGCAATAATTACGACTTGGCTATACCCGTACTTCTTGGCAATATGTTCCGCGGCTTTAATCGGTATTGGTTTCATTGTCCTCCCTGTGTATGCTCTCGTGGTTCGTCCGGGGTGTTCGCCTTGTTGTAATATATTCCACATGCTTAACCTTCCGCGCTCTCAACCTGGCAATCAGTTCCTTGCTCATTTCCCCTCCTTGAGCATTGCGACCTTCAGCGCTTTTCTCAGCCAATGAAGCATCGGTTCTGGGTTAGCCGCTAGACCCCACACGTTAAAAGGAGCGGGATCGTCACCGTCTACGTCTGCGTCCTCGTCGCATGCTGCATCCCCTCTGACTTTGCTCAGCGGGCAGTTTCCGCAGCGGCGATCATTGGCGCCCTTGGGAAATAGATACCTTACGCAGAGAGAGCAACTCGCCGAGTTTATATAAAAACCGGCTCCCTCCACGTCCTCAATCCTGTCGTAGCGCCTGGGGGTCGCTCTCAGCTCGTGACGTTCGAGGTTTTCTGTTTGCAATCCTTCCCATTTTTTGATCGAGTGTTCAAGCAACACCACGTCTGCGGCGCTGTTGAGAATGCCGGCCTCTACCGAATAAAACTCTTTCTTCCAAGTTTCGATGCTCATTTCAAGCAACACCACGTCTGCGGCGCTGTTGAGAATGCCGGCCTCTACCGAATAAAACTCTTTCTTCCAAGTTTCGATGCTCATTTCAAGCAACACCACGTCTGCGGCGCTGTTGAGAATGCCGGCCTCTACCGAATAAAACTCTTTCTTCCAAGTTTCGATGCTCATTTCACCTCCTCGCGAATGGCGGTGTAAAGCTTTGTTCCAGCGGGCAACTTGCTTAGCCGCTGCTTGTCTTCGAGACTTAACCAGAACCCATCTCGCCCATCTTCCGGGTCGCAGCATAGCAGCGTTGCTACAAGCTCCTGCGTGGTGCGTGCCGATGTAGCTAACGCCAAATCATCCGCCGCCTCTTTCCGCATATCAACTATAAGGCGCAGTATCATCGCGTCCCAAAGGTTAATAACGCCTCTTGCCTTAATCATGGAGGAGACCACATTGGCCGCTAGGATTTCCGCTGGCACGTCAATTAATCGCTTTTGTTCTTCGCTCATTTCCCCTCCTCGCAGAGAACCGAACCGCCAAGGTTATGCTTCTTTAGAAACTCTACTGATTGCTTCACCATCGCATCGTTCGTGCCATCTCGCTTTATTTGATATGACATGCGGCGCACCAGAGCCGATAGGTCGATGATCAACTGCTGCTGCTTCGTGATCGAGTCTATGACGTACTCGCCGAAAGAGCGATTCTTCTCGCGGTCAGGCTCCTGAGCAGCGCAGTAGACGCACGGATGCCCTAGCACAACCCCATGCTCGCACATGCGAAGAAAATTACTCTTCATTTCCCCACCCCTTTCTTTTTCGCGGCTGCTTGGGCTTCAGGTTTAGCGCTCGCTAACACCAGCCGGAAACCCTTGACGACTTCGGCGCGGAGTTTCTTGGTGTCGATTTTCAGGCGCTGGGCGTAATCGAGCAGGCGGCTGCATTTGTGCTGGGTCCAGCGGTCGTAGAGGCAGTCGCCGCTGATCGCGTAAATCACCATGTAGCGCTGCAGCTCGGGCTCTTTGAGTTTGGTGATATCGACGTTCGCCGTGTAGAGCGCGTCAAACGCGGCGGTGTCGTCAGCGGCGTATTCCATGCGCCATGCGATGCTTTCGAGGTCGTGCCGTTTGAGCGGCGGTTTCCACTCGGCGTGGATCTGCGCGAGCAGGCGAGCGCGGTATGCGGCTTCGATTTTAATGCGTTCGGATTCTTTGACGGCTTCGGCGCTGGCGCGTTGTTCTGCGATTTTGTTGTCGGCTTCGGTGGCGCTGCCGCGCGGATTTTCTTCAAGAAACCACGGCACTTCGATGCCCTTGGCCTGCAGGGCTTTGACGACGGCGGCGGCGGGGGCCACTTCGATGATGCTGCCGTCGCGGCCCTGGACGAGCTGGGTGCCGACGACGGTGCCGAGCAGGCTGGCGAAGGTGGGCGCTTGCCAGGCGTTGCAGCGCTGCTGCCATAAATCGCTGCGCATCTCATAGACGTCGTCGGGCTCGCCCTTGATCTGATCGGGTTCGGCCTCGGCAAATTCTATGGTGTCGCATTCAAAATCCATGCGCAGGTAGTTGTTGTGGACGCCGCAGTGGCGCCCAAGGCCGCTGGTGTCGATGTAGTCATCGACGGCGGCGCCGGTGGCGACGGTGTGGCCCTGCGCTTCGTAATCGGCTTTGATCCGCGACCAGTGCAGCCTGGTCTTTAAATCAAAGCACGCGCGATCAGTGCAGACGTCGCTGCCCGTGACTTCGGCGTGGAGTTCGGGGTCGTTGACGCTGCGGCTGGGGCAGCCGGCGCAGGTGATGATCGGCTCGCCGGTTTTGGGGAGGTGGAGGCTGTCGCGGTCGGGCAGCCACGCGGCCTGCGCGATGGGGATCATGAAGTCGTCGCGGAGTTTTTCGATGAGGCGGCGGTAGCTGTAGTAATGGGCCTGCGTGGTGACGAGGTGGAGTGCACGCGCCTGCATTTTTTCGCCCTGGATGCGGGCGATGATCAGGCCCTTGCTCGCGTCGAGGCTGCCGTCAGCCAGGGCCTGTTGCGCGGCGGGGATGAGGTCGAGCAGCTTGAGGCGGGCGTAGACGTAGCTGCGCGATTTGCCGAGGCGCGCGCCGAGGGTTTCGGCGGTGAGGCCGGGCTCAAGCGCGAGCATTTCGCGAAAACCCGTGGCCTCTTCGAGCGCGCTGTATTCCTCGCGCGCGGTGTTTTCGACGAGCTGGGCCTGCAGGGTCTGGCGGTCGTCGCAGTCGCGCACGATGCAGGGGATGTGTGCGAGGCCGGCGCGATCAGCGGCCCGCCAGCGGCGTTCGCCGGCGACGATTTCGTATTTGATGGTGCCGGACACCGGCACCGGGCGCACCAGGATCGGCTGCAGGACGCCGCTGGACGCAATGCTCGCGGCGAGTTCGAGCAACTTTTCGGCGCTGTTGTGTTCACGCCGCAGGGTCTGCACGGCAGTGCGGCTGACGCGGATGCTGGAAATGGGGATGAGTTCGAGCGCGGCCTCGGCAGCGGGTAGTTCGGTGATGGCGTTCACGGGGCTTTCCTTTTTTTGGTGATTCTGGGGTGCAACCACATCGAGGTGATGATGCCGAGGGGCCCGCCGAGCAGGTAGGCGGTGATTTCCAGCAGGCCGGTGTCGCCGGGCACTGTTTTCAGCAGGAACCATTGCGTGCTGCCGATGAATAAACTGGTGACGAATGCGGGTGCGTAGTGGCCGCGGTTGACGTTGAGACTTTGCAACCCCAGCGCGCAGACGAGGATGTAGGTGCTGGTGAACAGGGCGAGCGCGGTCATGCGGGTTTCCAGTACGCGGCAATGTGGCGGCTTAGCGGCAATGGAATTTTTGCGATGCGTGCGGCGGCGGCTTTTCTGGCGGATGATTTGCTGCCGTGCCGCGCGGCGCCATCCTGAAACCATTTATCGCCCTTGCCGTTTGCGCGCGCCCCGGATATTCCGGGCTGTTTCACGCCGGTTTCTGCAACCGCAGTCGACTGAAAAGACTTGCCAGAGCCGTCGAAGCGGAAGCCGGGAACCTTCGTTGAATTGAACGCCTCCGCGACGTAGCCGGGTTTGTCGCTGCCGCTCCAATTCATGCCGGGATTTTTTATGCCATTATTGGTCATCGGCATCAGCGCGGGCACGTCGCCCCAAAGGAAAAAGCTGCCGTAATTCCACCTTGACCGACCGACCCACTTATTCGCACCCCTGACGTTTTCGACAACCATCGGGATATAGCGACCGCTGGCTGCGATTGCCTCGCGCTGAATGCGAAAGCAAGTGTCAAACAACGCAGTGAGTCGCGCACGCTCGACCCCGGTTGTGTCGGCCTCGATAGCGGCTTGCTTCGCCTTGGCACGTGACCACGGCATCGCCATGTAACTGAACTCCTGGCACGGCGGGCTGGCGACAATCAGGGCGGCATCGCGGAACTGTGAGCCGTGAATCGTTGTAACGTCCTGCAGAACCAGTTGCGCCGGGTATTTCTCTGCGCCGTATTCGTGCCGCTCGATGTCAAAGCCGACAACATCGTACCGCTCCGCAAGTAAGCCCTCGGTCCAGCCACCGAGTCCGCAGAACAGATCAATTGCGAGCGCGGTCATGCGGCCTCGATAAAAGTGACGATGTGCGGTGCGCCTTCCAGGCGCACCAGCAAACCGCGCTCTTCCAGGTAGAGCACCTGGTTGGTGATGCGTTCGTGGCCCTCGTCATCCGTTGCCGTTGGTGTGGTATCCCACCACCAGCCGGCCTTCAGTCCGCTGTTGCCGGAACAATGGCATTCGCATTCGATGTCTGCGCGCGCCGTGCTGTCGGCCTGCTCGATGGCATGCACCAACAGCGGCATGCTGGCGTTGATTTCACCGAGCAGCGTGGTGTCGCCGTGTCGCCAGCAGCGGCGTAGGATTTTTTCGGGGGAATCTTTCATGTGGTCCCCGTGGTTTTGGTTGATGGTTTGTCGGCATCAATCGCGCATTGCCGACGATCTTCGACCTCGGCGAGGTTGATGGGTGTTACGTGGCATTGCTGGCATACAAAAAACTCCGCCCACAACTGTTCCTCTTTCTCGCCGCCAATGGTGACAACATCTGCATCTGGGCCCATGGCCTGAGCGAGCGCCAGTCCGGCACGACCACCACCGAAGTGGTCCATGAGGCCGATGGCGCTGCGCATGGCTTTGATATCGACTAGAGCAATGCTGGTGCGCACGACGTAGAAGATCGGCAAGATCGCTTTGCCGCAGTGGTCGCAGGGCCGGAGCTGGTCGATTTTCATGGTTGTGCCGCCTTGCCCGTTTTATTGGCAGTCATTTTCCAATTCCTTTCGCGTGTTTAATTGCGTAGGCGCGCTCGGCGATGCGGCTGCAGCCGCTGAGGCTGGGTTTGCCGTCAGCGCTGGTGCTGATGGTGAATACGAGGATTTCGCTGAGGCCTGGCGCCGCTGCAGGGCAGTCGCTCAGGCTGAGTTTGATGAAGGCCGGGTGGCCGGGTTGGTGTTGGCGGGCGGCGGCTTGGTCACGCTCGCCCATCCACGCCAGCACGGCGATGAGGGTGGCGATGAGGGCTGCGATGAGCAGCGCGTCGGAGATCCCGGAGCTGCGCGCCGGGATGCCGTGTTTTCGGTAGTCCTGTGTGGCGCTGTTCATGGCGCGTCCTCGCGGGTGCTGATGAACCCGGCGTACGTGGTGAGTTGTTCGCCCGAGGCGCTCTTTTGGATTCGGGTGCAAATCAGTCCCTGCGCTGCGATGCGCACGATGGCGCTCTTGTCGACGCCGCTGAGCGTGCCATGGGATCTGTAGATGAGTTCCTCTGCGGTCCACCAGCCGCCGCAGCGGAGCAGATCGAGGATGAGTTGTTCGCGCCAGGCGGCGCTCCAGCGGACGTGGTAGGCCCAGCCGAGCAATACGAAAAGGATGGCGGCGACAATGGCGGCCTCGTCGCGCCGGGAGGCGATGCCGACGAGCATGATGCCCGCCGCGATGAGTGCGGCCACGCCAAGCTGCGTGGTGGTGCGGGTCCGGGTCTGGAGCGGTGCGGTGTAGGCCATGTGCCCTCCGTTGGGTGACGGAAGGCATATTAGAACGATGGTTCTATCCTTGTCAAGAACCTAGGTTTTATGTTGTCCTGGGCTTCTGATTATTTACCCGCTTGACTGAGCCCCGTTAGGGTCCAATTGTCACCGTTGCGCAGGAGGCCGCAGGTCATTGTGCTGAGCCGCGTGGCGTTAAAGGCGTTCTTCGCGCGCACCTGCATGGCGACTTCGTAAACCGCTGTGCTGCCGAAAGGTTGAGTGACTGTTGCGGATGTCCACGCCGACAGATCTGCGCTGCGGTAGTCGTGCAGGGATTTTTCAATAAAGCCCTTGCAGGCATAGCGGGCGGTGTTGTCGATGTCCGCCTTGGTCTCTTCGGTGGTCTTGGTGCTTGGCTTGGTCGGTGGCTCGCTGAGCCTGCCGATACAGGTGACCAGTCCGAGGATGAGGATGCTGGCGACCAGGACCTTGCCGAATCCCCAGCTCGTGGTGGCAATGAGTTTGAAGCCGCAGTGTGGGCAGTGTTCAGCGCGATCGCTGACGGCTTTTGCGCATTCACGGCAAGCAACCATGGCCATGGCTTTACCTTTCTCGTTTGCTGTTCTTACACTCCAGAATATCAGACTGACGTCGGGCCGATTGATTTTTTGGGGCGTTCGTGGTGATTCGCAATTGAAGTTGTCTGGGGAAGGTGATTATATTATTGGTCGCCGTTGCTGGCCCTGACTTGCGAGAGAAGTTCGCTAATCGAAGCAACATTTTTTACAGCCTGATCGATGGCGTAGTCGGGCATTTGCTGCAATAGCAGCACCGCGCTTTTTATGCGCGGATCATGCACGAATAGGCCATCAATCATTTCCCCCTGTTCTAGCGCTAGCCAGTCTGGGCTGACGCCGCATGCCCGAGCGTATTGCACGGTAAACACTGAGCCGGTGGCGTCAGTGCGCTCGAGCTTAGATATGTTTTCTTGTGTGCCAACGCCGGATTTGTATGCGAGTTCGGCTTGGCTGAGGCTGGCATGTTCCCGCGCTATTTTGAGTCTTTCGCCGTATTTCATGGTTAAAGACCAATCTATAACCCCTGTTGTTGCTTGGCAAAGAACCATTGTTCTTGACTGATTGAGAACTGACGTTCTAGAATCCTGCATCATGAGCAAAGAAACTTTGAAGGAAGCGGTAAAAAAGGCGGGGGGGCAAGCTGAGTTGGCGCGCCGAATCCGGTCGAGATTGCCGTCGTCGAAGATTACCCAAACCCATATTTCCGGGTGGTTGCGCGGACGGGTCAAGGGGGAGGTTCCCCCGAGTAAGTATGTGATCGCCATCGCCGAGTCTGTGGATTGGGAGGTCACGCCCCACGAATTGCGGCGGGACATTTACCCAAATCCAGCGGACGCGATGCCGACCGCAGCAGCTGCAGCGTGATGGCCTCGAACGCATCAGAGCCATTCGCAGAGAGAGGGTCGCATGAGTATTGATCGGGTGAGAGCTTTTAACTGTAGCGCGGGGGGCCTCATGTTTTTGCGGCTGTCCATCGGGCAATCATCTGCCGCGATGGGGCGCTGTGCCACGTCAATCGTCACGAGGCTTTGGACATGACCTGCGCATTGGATCAAATGAACCCGCGCGATGCCCTCTACGATCGCGCAAAAAAATACCCTGGCGGCATTGAGGCGCTGGCCGGGCGGCTGGTGACCACGCGGCAAAAGACCATGTCGCCGTCGGTCTTGTATAAAAAACTCGAGCACAACAACGATACCCATCACCTGCTGTTTGACGAGTACGTCGACATCGTCGCGCTCCTGGCATCGGCCAGCGTGCCCTATGCATTCCAGTCGTTACGCGCGCTCAATTGGCGTTTTGATCACGTCGCCGTGCATGTCCCGAGCCTGTGTTCGCCGGACGATTTTGATCTGACGCGCGATATGGTCAAAACAGTGGTCGAGGTCGGTGATGTGGCGCGTCGGGTGGATTCGGCCATGGCCAACGACGGGCGGATTGATGACATCGAGTGCCGGGAGATCGAGATCGAAATCGAGCAGGCGATTGCGGCGCTCGTGGTGTTGCGTGATCGCGCACGCTCAATGCGCAGCGAGAACAAGCGGCGGGGTTGTAGCTGATGCCCGCCACCTTTTTATGGGTAATTCCAGCATGCAAACGCGCCGCGAATTATGCCGATACTGTCTGTTCGGCGCTGCACATTCTGTGCGCTACCCAACATGGGGAGGGCCGATGATGATAATCAATCCAAAGCTCGCTCAGGCTCGCCGTTGGTCGGAGCGGGTGGCGCGGGAGCAGTCGCGCCAGGACAAGCAGCGCTGTGTGCGGCGCACGCTCGATGCGCTCTATTTCATCCTGCCGCCCAAGCGCGATGGTTCGCATCCGCTCGACGAGCAATCGTTCCGGCTGGAGGCCGAATGAATCCACGCGTCCGCGGGCCGCTGCGGCTGGGCATTCTGGCGTTGCTGCAGCTTGGGCCGTTGCCAGCCAAGCACATCATTATTGAGATCCGCAAAACGGTGAAAACGCTGCCTCGGCGCGAGATCCGCAGCGACGGCATTCAGGTGACCCTGTCAACGATGGTGCGGGCGGGTGAGTTGACCATCATCGGCACGGCGCGCCAGGCTGAGGGGCGTTTCCCCGGGGTGGTGGCGTTCGCCGGAGTTTACGCATTGCACGGAACTGAAAAATTGCCGCCCATGCCGGGGTTGCGTGTTCGCCGCGGCGCGCCCCGGCACGGGGCCGCGTGTGGCAGCGGGGTGGTTGCGCCTCCCCCGTATCGCACCGGATTTCGCTGGGGTGGGCTTGGGTCATGAGCAAGGGCTCAGGTACCGCCTGGTTGGGCCTCATCGATAATTCATCGCGGGGCATTACCACGGCCTCGCAGGCGAAACTGAACAAAGCCGTGGCTGCAGCTTTTGCGGAGTTGCACGGCGTGGGTGACCAGGAGATTTATTTGCAGTTGGTCGGCGCGGTCCAGGCGCAGTTGATCCACCTGGCGCTGTATCACAGCGGCGGCAATCAGTCGCACGCGGCGATTGCGCTGGGGCTCAGTCGCACGACAGTGCACAAGTTAATGCTCAGCCATCGGGTGGGCGTGTGAGCCTGCTGCGCTGCGCATTCGATTGTGTTAGTGCCGGGGCGGCGTTGCTGGTTGTCGGCGTTTTGATTTCAGTGGTGATTGTGCTGGGCTCGGCGCTGGGGGCTGTGGTGTGGTTGTTTTGTCTGCCGATGTTGTTGTGGCGAATGAGGGAGGGGCGGTGAGTTCCGATGAGCGAAATCAACCTGGTGATGCGCGCGGTGGGGCAGGGGTATCGCACCACCCGAGAGATTTCAGCGGCAGCGGGTCTGCCGCTGACCAAAACGAGAACGTATTTGACCCGCCTGCAGTCGCGCAATCTGGTGGAGTCGGAATTGTCGCCGAATGCGCAGGAGCGGGCGAGTCACCTGAAACATTACAGGTTGGCGGGGATTGGAATTTGCCTGCTGCAGCAGTTGTGGAAGTAGCTGGGATGGCGCGCTGATGCTGCAACCGCAGCCGCCATCATCGCTGTCGATGCCGTCTGAGGCGCTGGCGCCTCCCTTGGCGTCGGCATTGGTGCTGCCGCCCGTTGCCAAAAAACTCCCCGCGTTTGGTCGCAATTTGTTGCAGGCGCGCCGCCAGGGCCAGCATCCGCAGTTGGTGATTATGGTGTTTGCTGACAATTGGAGCGGAGTGCCGCAACCAAAACTGGCGCTGAGGCCGCTGGAATTTGTCGCGGGCGTTACAGACTGGCGCGTGGTGGCGGGTGTGCGGGTGGTGGTGCTGGATCGCGAGGCGGCGATTGATGATTTCGATTTGGCCGCGGCGCATTACGGGCCCATTTATGCTCTGGTGGCGGAGTTGGTCGACGCGCTGGCCTATGTGGAGCTGCGCTTGCCGCGCGGCGCGGCATTTACACTTGACTCTGGTGCGGCCTGGCAGGATGTGCCTGCCGATTCGGTGGCGTTCCGTTGTCGTCATCGATTCGGCGGGGCTAACAAAGGATGGCCGGCGTGGTGGAGCGATAGGCGGGCGGCGCTGCAGAACGCAGCTTTTTCGCGGTATCTCGATGACATGGAGCGGGTGATCCGCCGGAAGACTGCGAGTGGCGAGCCGCGATGAACCTTCACGCGCGGCTGAGGTTTTCCAGATCGTTGATAAAACGGACTGGGCCGCGCGCCTTGTGTGTAATGACAAGGGCATTATGCAGCCTGTGCTGGACAACGTGGTCAGCATTTTACGCAATGATGAGCGGTGGCAGAACGTGATCGCCTTCGATCAGATGGGTGGGCGGGTGATGAAGCTGCGCGCACCGCCGTTCGATTGCGGTGAGATCGGTGAGTGGATGGATATTGATGATGCGCGCCTCGAGCATTGGCTGGCGACGACATACCAGCTGCGGCGCCTGTCATCGGATGCAATCACCAAGGCCGTTTTGTTGGTGGCGGACCTGAATCGTTACCACGAGGTTCAGGATTATCTCGGGGCGCTGAAGTGGGACAACAAGCCGCGCCTTAAGCACTGGCTGTTTACGTATTTGGGCGCAGAGCCCTCGGATTATGCCGAGGCCGTTGGCACCAAATGGATGGTCAGTGCGGTGGCGCGCGCGATGCGCCCGGGCTGCAAAGTCGACAACGTGCTGATTCTGGAGGGGGAGCAGGGGGTCGGCAAATCCACGGTGTTCAAGATTTTGTTTCAGCCGTGGTTCACCGATGCCGCCTTTGAAATCGGATCGACTGACGGGTACCAGATCATGCGCGGCATGTGGTGTGTGGAGCTGGCCGAGCTGGACAGTTTTAATCGCGCAGAGGCGTCGCGGAGCAAGGCGTTTTTTACCCGAAACGAGGATCGTTACCGCAATCCCTACGGCCGAAAACCGGTGCTTGTGCAGCGCACCGGTGTGTTTGCCGGCTCTGTTAATCATGCGACCTACCTCAAAGACGACACCGGCAATCGCCGCTATTGGCCTGTGCGGGTGGAGTCCGGCAGCGGACGCATGCAGTTGACGGATCTCGCGCTCGACCGCGATCAGCTTTGGGCCGAGGCGTTTCAGTTACACCAATCCGGATTCGAGTGGTGGGTTCGCGCCAGCGAACGTGGGCTGTATGAGCCTGAGCAGGATGCGCGCTTTATTGGCGACGCATTGGAGTCGAGAATTCGTTTGTGGCTGGATAAATCTGATGAGGCGGGCATGGCCGTCGATTACGTGCGCCTCGATCAGGTCATGACCGGCGCGCTCCATGCCGAGCCGATGAAAATGACTCTCGTCGAACAGCAGCGTGTGGGCCGGCTGATGCAGCGCATCGGCTGGTTGCGTGAGCGTGAGTCCAGCGGTGGCCGCGATTACTACTACTGCCGCCCAGGCCGTACCCTGAAGGATCGGAAATGATGTTTAACAATTTATGGACGGATGCATGCTTGTTTCCGTTTATTTTTTTAGATGGGGGCACATGCATGATTGCGTCCGTTTATTTTTCCAGAGGCCAATCCGTCCTGTTCCGTCCTGTTCCGTCCTGTTCTCCGTCCATCGGGACGGATGAAAAAGGCTTAAAAATCAACGGCCGTCCCATTGTCCCAAAGGACAGGTGTTTTTTTTCGCGCGCGCGCGCGCAGGCGCGTGAATTCACCCCCATTTATATGGGACGGAATAGGACAACAGGACGGCTGAGGTGCGGCGATGGCTGATTCCCTGCGCTGGCCCAAAATCATGCCGGCCTGGTGCTATAGAGATCCGGCAACCATCGGCGATAAAACGCCGTTGAGCCGAGCGGCCGTTGTTCCACATGAAACCACCGCGCCTGCACCGCGCGACCGCTACTACACTCAGGCCCGCCGCCTGCGCATTCAACAACTGATGAGGGGGGGGCGATGAAAACACAATGGCCAGATGAGATCGGGCGCTTGCTGCAGAATTGGGCGCGCTGGGTTATATCCGGTGGTAAAGACACTGATCGCTCGCCATACCCGGCGTACAACCTGTCGGCACCAGGGCCGCGCGGATGCATCCATGGCGCTGTCATCCCGACGCTGCATGGCGAGGCCGAGACCACCGATCACATCATCATCGGCCTGTCGATGCGCTACCAGCAGCCGCTGCGGATGCACTACATCTGGCCCAATGTGGCGGATGTGACCAATGCCAAGCGCTGCAGTTGCTGCCTCAACACCTACAAGGTCCGTCTGATCGAGGCCCACATCCTGTTCTCCCAGGCGTGGTACTCCCGTCCGGCCCGGCATGCGTTTGCTGGAGTTGGGGTGCGTATGGGCTCCCGATCCGTCGTGAGCTTAAACAAACAAAATGCCGCTTGACATCGTTTGACAGTTTGCACTAGTATTTCGGCTACATTGGTGTGAGTGTCACCGAAACAAACCCGAGAGCCGAAACGCCTCGGGTTTTTTATTGCCCTTTTATAACCATGGAGCACCGCGCTTTGCGCCACCAAGCAATTCTCACCGTTAGGGTGGAGGCTGCAGGGCATAGTTGAGATGCCCTTCACCTGTTCTTCGCTGACCAAGACCTCCTCCCTTGGGCAGCCTTTGCGAAACGGCCACCCCTCCCCTGGTGGCCGTTTCTTTTTCTTTATTCGCACAAATTTGGGTCCTTCCCCGTCGTCAACGTATACGGGCGACAACACCCCGCTCATTAGTTAGTGACTAATTTTGTTGGGGGTGGTCACGGTGGGGT
>Ga0163148_10001341_pt1 | contig 32130 bp, 27 predicted proteins | sample OliLakLV19MP7P2_FD_148606 | JGI IMG/M metagenome (GOLD analysis project Ga0163148, IMG submission 148606) | Freshwater microbial mat bacterial communities from Lake Vanda, McMurdo Dry Valleys, Antarctica- Oligotrophic Lake LV.19.MP7.P2 | ecosystem: Environmental > Aquatic > Freshwater > Lake >... | reverse complement strand
ATCTTGACATGGCCCTCGTCGTAGGGCAACAACAGGGGTGCACAAATGTGTTGTTCAAACCATTGGAGTTTGGCTTCGAGGGAGGGAGCCCGTTGCGTTTCGGCCAAATCGGCATACGAGACCAAGATTTGTCCCTTGTGCGCAACTTTGGATTCCACCACGGCGTCCTTGGCCGGAATCCAATCGAGTCGTCCGGTTCGTAAACGCTCATCGTTGCCTTCCATGTAGAGCAATTGTCGACAATAGGCCGACTTTTTGAAATCAAACTTGTCCATGGCACGATTGTCCAATCGAATGGAACGGGAGGAGGCATTGGTATCTTCAATTTTGTTGTCCGTGTCATCGTCATCAGCAGTGTCGTCATTGACGCGGACCCATTGGAATTTCAAATCCGAGACTCGAATGGTTCGACACCATCCCGTTTTGGGATGCTTGGCCATGGCATTTTGTTGTGGATCACTACTACTCTTGTTGCCGTTGCTGCTGTTGTCGTTGGTATCGTAATTGAGTTGAATGTGTTGCACCATGGTTTGTGTGACGGGAATTTGAAAGCGAATCTTTTGACCACTCTGCACGCCTGGTGGACAGGTGACCAAGACGCGTTGATTGTTGGCTTTGAGGGCAAAACTTTGATGCGGTTGTACGCCCGGTGGAACGATGACTTCAAACATTTGTGTTTTACTGGCATCCGCGACTGTAGGTGGTAACGAGGCATTGTCGTCCCATCCACAGAGCGTGGGAGGTTTGCTGCTTTGTCGTTTTTGTGGTTCACTCGTATTGTTGGTAACGGGTGGCACAATTTTGACCTTCATGTTGGGACCCACATTGGCAGGACACGTCAATTGAAAGCGTTGTCCATTAATGTCCACCATGAATTGCATACCGGGATAGACCGATGGTGGAATGGTCACAAGATAGGCTTGTGGTTGTTTGTTCGCAGTATTGGCCGAAGACGCCAGTGGTTGCGCGCCTCCGCCACCCGGTCCTTCCGCGGCCGTCAAGGGCGCAACCCCCAAATAACTGGTTTGAAACATGGGTTCCGCTGGCATGGTAAGACGCAGTTGTTGTCCTGGACCACTGTTCATGGGGCACTTGACACGGACGCGACGATCTCCCAACTGGACAAAAAAATCTTGACCCGGTCGGACTTGATGCGGCACCACCACTTGGACTTCTTGGGCCGGTCGTTGACCCGTTCGAATCACCGCGTAAGCACCTGGTCGCTCAGACTGTTGGCGTTGTTGTGTCATGGTAGCACTCATCCTTCTATTGAATGTGTAGAGTGGGGATTGAAAGTGATGGAGTGTCCTTCAAGTGTTGCTCTATGCGTGGAGGGGTTGGCTGTATAGCAGCAGTAGTGTAGAGGTCTCGGAGAAATCTTGAAATAGAACGAAATTAAAGCTAGCAAATGCCAACCTCAGCTCTATATACTGCGAGGCGATGATTCTTGCTGGTAACTCTGTTGATAGTAGTAGCTCGAAACTGTCGGACTACTTGTTGTATGTAGTTGCCACGGTCACGATCGGTGCTTTTATGTTGTTGTAGGTGCATCACATGATGATCATCATCCAAGCAAGATGGTGCAGAAGCAACATACACCAAGCGGAAATCCCTGCACGAACCAATCCAGGACTGAAAAATACTATAGAAATAAACGCACGTCAAATCGGTATTCAAAGACAATAAGGTAATAGAGCCGTTTATTTAGGGTTAGGGTACTCTATTTGAGGGCTCACACTAGCTCTATAGTGCGCCGATTTATTTGGAGCCTTGGAGAAAACGTTCCAGAGTACTGTACAATACATTACGGAACTAGCTAACACCTACTAGCTAGTAGCTAGTAAGTAGTGCTCTAGCTAGACTAGCTAGTACAGCAGTACTAAGTAGTTAGCTCATTGTCTACGAGAAAGGGCCAGCCTATCCATCGGCCGATGACAAAAATTATACTGGAGGAATAAGCACGATGTCATTATTTTGAAATCCAGCCAGTGCCGTTCCGTTCCGTGCGTGGGTGGGTGCATGGGGATGCTAAGCTGGGGGAATCTATGGCGAATGCACCACCAGTGCTATGTCTCCAAATGCAAGGATGAGCAGGGCAGTGTCAAACGTTGGCAAGCCCAAACCAGTGCCGAACATTGGGAAATCGTCGGGCATTTACACTTCCGGAAGTATTCATTCAGAGATCGAGGGCACGGGGAAGCTTCATCGTCGTCGTCGTTCCTCGTCCACTAGCTAGTGGAGATAACCTATTCTTCCTTGAGCGATGCTTCATCGTGCTTGGGCAATGGAGCAAGCGATTCGAACAAAGAACGTCGCAGCAGAATGGGGCGTTGTTTCTAGAGATTCAGCACCCGAGTGCCTGGTTATTTCAATAATTTGTGGCGTAGTAGACAACAGCGATCGTCCGTACGATTGTCACTAGCAGCTTGTTTGCATGCCTCAAAATCACCAACAATAATCAGCTTTTCTTTTGGTCTGGTGGCGGCTGTGTAGAAGAGCTTTCGCCGGAGCATGGAGGTGTGCTTTAGCATGTAGGCGTGCTTTTTTGTAAGAACAAGGATAACCACTGGATACTCGCTGCCTTGGCTCTTGTGAATGGTGGATGCATAGGCAAGATCTAGATCGAAATCAGTGCTGCGACTTGTGATTAGTTCGCCATCAAAGTCCACAGTCAAGTAAACCTCCCGATCACGATCGTTTTCCAGTACCGTTTTGGGACTCGCCAGACCATCTCCCGATTTGGTGGAACGCGAGCTCTTGCGTTGTGGCGTTCGATTTTGCGAGAGGGGGGGCGGTTCTGGTGCTTCGTGGTTGGTCACACTTCCACGCCGACCCTCCTCTGTTCTGCCAATCTCTGAGAATGCCGTCAATATGCCGACAGTTCCGTTGAAAACCCCGAGATCGTAGTTATTGCGTGTTTGCATCACCTTATCCCCAATCTTGAAATGTTCTGTCGCTTCTTCTCCATCATTCATTTCTTGAAAGAATGTGTTGGTTTTTGCAATCCCATGGTCGCCTTTTCTCATTGGTGCGAGTATCTGAACGTCTTTTGGGCCGTACCGTTTCGGGAGCTTAGTCATTATGTCGTGGAGGAGGCGGGTGATGGATTGGTCTTCTCGGAGTGGAACAAACTGGAACTGATTGTCATCGGGTAGCGCGTCCAGAAAATCTTTTTCAAATTTTCCCTCGTTAATATGTTTCGCAACCTCTACAATCGAGCTGTATGAAGCCTGGCGATAGACTGTCTCGAGGGTAATCGTTGGTATGCATTTTGACCCAATGATGTGGCTCAAAACATCGCCGGGGTCGATGGATGGAAGCTGATCTTTGTCTCCTATAAAAACGAGGCGACAGCCTGTGGGGAGTGCTCGTATTAATTTTGCTGCGAGCTCGGTTGACAGCATAGATGTTTCGTCGACGATTACTACCTTGGGGGTATTTGGAATGTCAGAAGTCAAAAGACGGTGGATTGTTGTTGCTTCGAATCCTTCAAAGTTTTTGTAGCTAAAGACAGTTTTGCTCCCTGCTTTGATCATTTCATTTATTCGCTGCGCAGCACGACCTGTGGGTGCAATGACTTTCACATCGTTGACGCCCACCCCTTGTAAATCCAAAACAGAGAGTACAGCTGGGATGATTGAGCTCTTACCGCAACCGGGACCACCGGTAACAACTGCGGCAAGATTCTCCACTATAGCTGTGATTGCTTTGATCTGAGAGGCAGAAAAGGTTTCAAAGCCGCATTGCCTGGCTGCTCTCGCAAGAACGGCGGGGGGTACTTTCCGTCCTTTTGTTGGGGAGCGGCGAAAGAAGTCAGCGATCGTCTGTTCGTCCTTGTCAAGTTCCGTAAGCTGGGCAAATTTCTTTCCCGAAACGTCATGACACGTTACATTGGGTAGGTCGCCGTTTTCAAGCATTATGGCCACTTTTGGACGATCTTTTGTCTCGTTGGTGGCCAGTAGCTTGATTGTTTGTTGCTCCACCTCATCTAGTGGTTGCGCGGTATGACCCTTCCTTCCCGCCATCTCAAGCACGTAGGAGACACCTGCATCAATTCTCTTTAAACCGTTGCAGTCAAGCTTGGGATTACTGATGGCGATGTTGTCTGCCATATGGAAGGTTACTCCCGTCACTTGACGACAAAGAGAATAAGGATCATGTTCAATAATATCAATCGCTGCTGCTGCTTTCCCTTCATAACTGGCTAGGATTTTCTTGGACACAGCAAGTGGGATACCGACAGGTGCAAGACGCAAGTGGACTTGCCATAATGCTTGATGATCAAGACAAAATTTCACAATTTTCATTGCCAAAGTTTTTGAAATGCCATTTACGTGATGAAGGTCATTCCCGACACCGAATATTACGTCCAGCGTCTTGTCACCAAGGTGGTCAATAATCCGACCAGCCAATTTGTCTCCCACTCCTGGAATGTCCCTTAGATATTGTGGAAGACATTCCAACTCGGATAGGCTGGGAAGTTCTGAAAAGCTTATTACTTCCAGTTGTTGACCGTATTTGCGTTTGATGATTTCCCCCACAAATTTATATCTCTTGCCCTTCTGTAGGCCCTTCATCACTCCTACAACCTCAAAATACCCCCTCTTGTAACCGGTGTGCGAGACTTGGGCAACACACCAGTCACCACTGCGTTCTTTAAACTGCATGACAATCCCATTCTCTTCGGGGATATGGAGGATAAGTTTCTTGGGCTTGTTGGCTGAAGGAATTTCTGGCGACGAGGAAAAGAAGATAGCGTTGGGTTTTAATTTGTTCTTGTATAGGGACTCATCTCTTCCATCCACAAACTTGCTAAAATCTTTCATAAAATTCGAAGACTTGACTCGTTTAGCATTGCTATGGAGCACACCAACAGCTCCGCTCACGCGTCGTGAAACGGACGCTAAGGAGTACATCCGCATCACGAAGAAGAGGCGGCAGTCACCTAATGAACGGTGTGGACCGTCAATCAGGTGCTAGCAGTTGCCGCCAGATTTACAGTATGACTTTTAAGACGCCTCCGTTGGTACACAGTTTCCAATATAAAGGGTCGTATTGTTGTTTTGTTGCGCTAGCTGTTGGACTACATCACATTAATGAATCAATTGAATGATCCAAGGCAAAAAAATGCCAACAACCCAAATTTGACTAATTTGTTATACAATCGTTGGAAAGTCGCACACTTAATCGGATGGTGAAGCGGGTGTGCGAACGTTCACAATTGACACACAGATTGTGCAACAAACCAGTGAGGTTGAATTCTTGAAACAAAAGTCATTCCTTACATTCCCATGGACATTGAATGTTTTCTAAAAGGCGATAAGTGAGAAAGAAGCATTCTTATGCATTGACATTCATGGCATCGTGACTTGTCCAATGAAAATGTGCAATCATGCACCATCCTTTCAGTCATTGTTCAGAAACGTTAAAAACAAAACAATCAGGCTTCCGCTGTTCATCCTGATGGGGCCAATTGAAAGCATCAAACTGGCTCCATCAACAAAACTAGCATAAACAGTTGTTGGCCAAGATTATGATCATTGCAGTGGGGGAGCGGGCAATTGTGTAAAATGGCAAACTAACTGAAGTTCATTTCCCCCCTCTTGAAATGTCAAACATTTTTTGTCCCACAGCTGTGATAATGGGAAGTCCATTGGATTGTGAAAATCATTGCAGTGTGTCTTTTTGTAGGTGTACCCAAGCAAGCAACCAAATTAATCTTACAAATCAAATGAGGACAGGACCATTGGTGAAATTTTCTAAAATGTTGGACAACATCCAAGGTGGTGTTGAAATTCTTGACTTAAAAACAGGACCACCCATCGCCCAGCATTCTGTTAAGAAAATTCCCATCACCGAGGAAGTCACTCTATGCATTGAGCAGTTATTCAAGAGAGATGCTTTCAACCTCATGGAGAACCTATTTTTAGAACATGTGCTTTGCTCGCAGGAGTGGATGCAGGACAATGACAAATCAACACTGGCAACAATGGACGAGGAAGACAGTGTCCCAGACATTTTGTATGATGGAGAAGAAACGGATGGTGATGACAAGTTTGAGTCAGATGAAGAGAAACCAATTCCAGGAATGCAAAAGAATCAATGCATTGGTTCACAGGATCCTCATGCAGATGGTGACCCTGTTCTACAACCATTGAGCAGATCAACAAGAGTCCATGTTCGAGGGACCACATTGGAGCCAATTTTTCACAACTAGACATGTGATACAAATCATTTACAGTAATCACTTAGGTTCATTCAACAAACACTTTGCAAGATGAAAGTAAAGAAACTGCAGTTTAAGCCAAAGCATTTGCACACGCATTTGCGCAAACATGCAACTAAAAGAAATGCATGCAGAAACTTGGAAGAGAAGGAAAATAAGCTGCTGTGTTTGCAGCAGGAATGAAACAGTTGCATGATAGAACTTGTTGTAGAGGCATTCATCTAAATCAATTGAGTGAAAAGCAGAGAAGGCTTGCCATGAACTCCCTGTTCCTTTTTACTGAGAGAAAAAAGTGATGACACTAGAATTAAGGGAAGAGTTACAGCAGATGGCAACAAGCAGATGCTTTGGGTAAATAAAGAAGAAGTGTGTAGTCCTACAATGATAACAGAGTCAGTTGTTTTGTCAGCAATCATTGATGCCAAAGAAGAGATAGAAGTTACAGTGGTGGACACACCTCATGCTTACATCAATAAAAAATTGAAGTCTCATCATGAAAATGACATTGTGAAAGTAAAAGGAGCATGACTAATGTGTTAGTGGAGATCCTGAAACATGTGAACCATGCTTGAAAAGATAAATAGATTCTCAGTGCTTTGTTGGGAGATCCAAAAGACATTGTGTGGAATGATGGTTTCATCTTTTACATTCTGTGTTGCAGGTTGGTTAATCCATGCTGGCACATCATGTGTGTGCCAAACAAAAAGGTCAACGAAAAAAAATACATTGTTTGTAGCATGGCGGTGATCTGAAGATCTATGGCAAAAGCAAAGGCAAAGCAGAAGCAGTGGGAAACAGCAATGTTACAAAGCTCAAGTCCATTACTTATGAATCACTTTGAATTATTCTGAGAATGGAGCAATCAAATGAAGAAGGTCAGCAGAAAACATTAGATGAATTCAAACATGTCAATGACTTGAAGGACATGAAGAAAGTGAGCAATCTAGCAACATATGTCATTTGTTTGAAGTCATCCCAAACTACAATTGGAGAACACGAGCGACAAGTTTGACCCATCAGTAGCAAATGCTTTGTTAGCATGCAGAAGGACAATGCTAGATTTGCAGCCTGCGGTGCCATTCCTGTCCACTAGAATCGATTCACCCGATGATGATGATTGGAAAAATCTGAAGAAGAAGCTGCTAAGAAAGTTAAAATGTTTTTCAACATACTGTTAAGAAGGAACTGGCATTGGGAGCAGATGAAGGAAATATTTTGTTGACAAGGTAGCATCAAGATGCAACTTTGGCAGTGCACCATGCAGACATGAAGAGCCACATTGGAAACATCCAGACTTTAGGCAGAAGAGCAGCCAACACAATCTCTAACAAACAGAGGCTTAACACGTAGAATTCAACAGATGCTGGGTGCTAGCAGCTGATGATTCAGTCCCATTGACACTGTGGACAAGTGTTTTTTTAAAGAACAAGGATATGAAAGAACAATTTATCAAGGCAACATAAATGCCATGTTGTTGAGAAAAGAAAAGTTTTTGCAAGAGAACAAGGCACATGAACACCACATTTTTTTAAATCAAGGACTGCATTGACAAGGGATACCTATCAGTGGAACATTGTCCAACTGATGATATGATAGGAGACTACCTCAGTAAGCTATTTGCAGGCAAAAAGTTCAAGAAGTACAATGTTCACATCATGGTTCACAAACCCATCCTGACTTTGAAGCATGTCCTAACAAGAGTGTGTTGGAGCACAAAATTGCAAGTTCCATTGTGACTCATTGTGACAAAACATAAGAAGAATGAACAAGTGTTACTGCCAGATTATAGTTCGTATCTAAGAACCAACTAATAGTAAACATTGAAGTACCCAATCTAGAGTCTTTAACTGAGTAGCTGTGTTTGCCTATTCTTTTTGGTTTATTTCCTGTAGTTGATACAAGCTCAGTTTAAGGCATAAGCTTCCTTCAACAAGGACACCGGCTGCCACCACCACCAACATATCACATCCCATGGGCATGCCAAAAGAATGCAATTTCGTCATTGAATCTTTGCTTATCTTGTCCCAACTGTTGGACCAGAAGCTGAGGCACAACAAAGGACGAATGTATTGAAGGTGCAGACAAACATAATTGTTGTATGCAAAAGGCAAAACCTACCCTAAACAAGTTATGCAGCTCATGGCATTCCCTCACGCAGATGTGGTCGTTTTTGTATCTCACTCTATCAGCAGCTACATCATTCCATAGCGAATGCCCTAATAAGGACTAGTACTACTACTAGAAACTAGATAGTATTGTTGGGTGGTGTGATTTAACTAGTTATCTTAGACTTGTTTTTGTTTTTTCGTGTCATTCTTTACAAGTAAAGCCATGTCTATGCAAGTGACGTTGTTACACATTCCAGAGAAGTCTAAATTGATTCAAGTTCTGCTCGATGCAAGAGCAGAGCGTACCATTCAATATACATTCTTGTATGAAGTATGTACAGGTGGGGTTCGGGTCCATGTTGTGCCTGCCGCCCGTGGGAGACTGTCTTTGAGCGCAACGTGTGGTAGTCGAACCTGCTTTCCTAATTTCTAATTCCATGAGGATCACTCTCGATGATGATGATGATGATGAGAGCTGTCGATCCATCACTTCATTCATGCCCATGCCGAGTCGGAATCCGAAGACGAAGTGTATGTGATTTCGGTGGTGTCCAAAGATCTTGGCGTCCCTGGTTCATCGTCTTCCGATACCACCACAGGAATATCATCGAAAATTTCTCGAATGGAAGGTAGTTTGCTGCTGTACCGACGCGGTTGGTATCGATCGGGGCGATCAAAGCGTACATTTCCATCCTTATCCTTAATCGGCGGCGTGGTGAATTCACCTCGTTCGCGTTTCTCTTTGGCACCAGCCTTGACAAGAAACTCTTCCCGGGCCTTTGTGTACTGCTTCAAGACCAGGTTGCGCTTTTCTTGTTTTCTTTGCTCCTCGATTTCATCATAGCGCTTCTTGGCCTTTTTCGCTGCCTTTTGAATCATTTTGAAGGGAGAGCGAGGTGTCTTCGTGCTAGGGAAGACACCGGCTCCTTTGAGGATCTTGTTGTGGCGGGGACCTGGCATTGTAGGCGTTATTTTCCTTGATATGAGAAGATAGTGGTGGCTGCTACTGGTGTTGACCTTTATGAAAGATGTATTTCATTTTGTGAGAATACTGATGAAGCTGGTCACAAAATTGAATTGAAGGAAAACTTCCAGTAGCTAGCTAGTACGTACGTGGTACTAGTACTGTACTACTAGCTCGTACGTAGTACGTACATAGTACGGGTTGTATTCCCTTTCTGACCTCGCTGGCAATCTTGGCATATTAACGGTAGCGGTTATACGATTCGGAAATCAGTAGAAATTTTTAAAAGTGATCGGCGTTGGAATCATGAACGCGGGGCGCTATTCGGATTCGTTCATCTTTCGGGATAGGTTGGTGCGCCGAGGACCAAAAATCCCTCCACTCTGAAGATCTTTGTCATCTTGGTGTCAACTTTCGGGATAGGTTGGTGCGCTCAGAACAAAAAAGACCTTCCACTTGAAGTCCTTTCCTTCGGACCACAGCACCATTATGGCGTTGGGACCGAAGATTCCTTCCCTGTGGCGTCGAAAAAGCCAATGAAAATAATGGCTCACAGAAGAGGCAGGGATAATAATGACACATGTTGCCGTTTTTTAAATCTACCCCAGTACGAATTTTAGTTATGCAAACGTGCTACTTCAAGTCGCCCAAAGTCATTGGGTCGGTGACTAAGAACGTTCAACGCAACAAGTCCCGGAAAAAAAACTCATGCTTTCTGACCGCTCCCGCTCCCCGCTTCTGGGTTGATGTGGATGCCTTCGCAAGAGGTGCTTTAGCGACGGATTACCATCTAGCTAGCTTGCTACTATGTGGTGTTAGCCATGATGTTAGCCAAGGCCAGACAGAATGGCGGGGAACCTGCTCTTCGTCACACAAGTGAGAGGTCGGCAGCAAAGAAGAAGAAGATGAGGATGATGATCCACAAGTATTACCCATGTTTTTGTCTATTGGTGCTACTAACTGGTAGTGCGAAGTTACTGATGTAACCTGAGCGCTGCTTCGAGAGGTCGGTCGGCCCGGTCCGTAAACAGGAACGTTGAACGCAACCTATCCCGGAAAAGACTCATTCCTTCGTTGGCTCGCTAGTCTCCGACAAAACAACTGATTCCTTCGTTTGGTAGGACCTGATCTTGTTCCTCCTCACAGACGTAAGAGACAGAGAAGAAGATGACGACGATGACGAAGATGCGCATTGCCCGTGTTTCTGTCTACTCTGGTACGAGATGCTTCGGCCTCAAGTTTGCGAGGTCGGGAGCCAGTAACACTGAACTCCAAGTACGGAGAATTCTCGATACCTTTTGCCCGCGCTGGCTCACAGCTAGCTCTAGCTAGTTAGTAGTAGTACGACTGCTGAAAGGGTACTTTACTAGCTACTAGCTAGTCGATCTGTTCGTTGCGTTTGCCGTGCTCCAGCCAACCTGGTAGTGAGATACAACATCTTCAGCTGTGCCTATAGCATATCTACGAGGTCTATACTAGTATACAGCACTGGCAGCCTTCAGTTTGTTCTTTGATAGCATGGTCTGGCCAGGCTTCCAAGCCACGGCAGTCAGCCCCCCCCCAAAATGCTTGCTTGCTTTGCATGCAGTACGGCAAAAATAGCAGTAGCGATACAGCGAGCACATGAATCACGTATCGAACAGGGACTGCAGTGCTAGATCAGCTAGACAGACTACTAGCTGTAGCTAGCAGATCAATAATGTCTTATTCTTTACACCAATTCTGTCTTGTGCGCCGGTAGTGACTTGGACAGGGTCCGCGCAGAGGCAACATGTTCTCGAATGCATTTCTTCATTTTTGACCACTCTTGTCGACCACCAATGAAGACCGCTGCGGGCCCTAAAAGTGTCGCCGCCACAGAGGCGGAGCCCAGTCGGTTAGTGCGACGACGACCTTGTTTCCTTGCCCCAGTATGAGAAGATCTTGCGCCTCTTCTCGCTATATAAGGAGGACTGTTGCTTCGTTCTGATTGTCGTCGTATCGTTTCTTCCTCGTCCAAAATTGAGTTTGTGTCTGAATCACTAGAAGACGAATCTGGGCTGAGGCTGCTAGTCTGCCTGGATGGAGTAGGCACCATTTTCAAGAAGTAATGACACCGCAGTTGTGTCGATATCTTGCTTAACTGGACGACTGGCGCTGACCGGCGAGAGGGAAGAGCGGAAAGTAGTGGTGTAGCAAGCAATAGCTGTCAGTAGCTAGGTAGCCGCCCAACGATGAAGCAGGAAATACTTGCTTCAGGTAAAGGGGAAAGAGGATACTAGCTAGGATAGCGGTGCAGTTTGGCAATATATCCAAATTTATTTCATTTGTGAGAAACATCTATCTAAAAATTTGGCCCGACTAGCTAGAGTTCGAATCGTGAAAAAGATTACTAGGTCTTGTGAAGCGTTTGTTTGAACGTCGTTCCGGACAAAGATTTGTGTTCCGAAAAACTCTACTGAATTTTTACACCTACTGGAAGCGAAAATGTCAATAACCACGTACTAGTACGCGCTTAGCCTCAGTAACGATGGTAGTAGCTATTTTGGTTGCATCTACTTATTTTTGCCCAACTTAGCTTGAACTACTAGCTAGCTAGACTACTAGCTAGTAGGATCGTGTTCTGAATGTTCTCATGGACACAGTGAAATAACTACTAGGCCGACACTGTGCTACTACTAGCTAGCTAGGTAGCTAGCTAGCTAGCTAGGTAGGTAGCAAGTGAACTCAAGTGAGAGCGCGGGAACATAATGCAGTGGTGCGGAACTCCTGGACTTGTACTCTAGTACTCTTAACTTGGAGGGAAAGCCAGGACAGTGACAATTCGATGGCACTGCTACGTTAGAAACAGCGTCTATTACATACAAAAGTCTATCTACTAGCTAGTAGGTATTACTACAGTACAATAAAATATGCCACACACGTTTTTCCAAAAAATACTAGCCAGCCAAACAAGCATGGGTTTAGATGGCCTGAAATGATCCACATGCCTAGCCGTTCCGTTCCGTTGGGTGCTACAGTTCTTCGTGAACGCCTGTCTCTGCATTTGGTTGTTCTTGTTGTCGTTTTCGATGTTCCAGAGTAGCGTCAATCGCTGCTTCAAAGGCTACCACTATAGCTTGACGATATTGTCCAATCATATCCAACTCGTGAGGCCGAATCTTGTCTTGGTATGTTAGAGTTGCCTCCAATTGTTGGATATGGTCAAGTACATCAAAGTTGGACAGGCGTTCCCATTGTTCTCGCATGAATGCTAGACCACACTCATCCGGTACCAATAATGGTCGGTCCATGTTGTTGTGTGTATTGTCATCATCATCGTCACTACTGTCGCTGTCGTCATTCGTGGTGGGTGGATGAAAAAACACTGCCACGGGTTTTGACGGTACGCCATCCTTCTCCAACAGTTTGATTTTAAAATCGACCTGATGTTCCTCCCAAATGGGCCACAAGTGGGGATAGCCTTCCACAAAGCCAAAATCACGATAAATGCCAGAGGTACCCCAATCATCTCCCACATCAAAACAATCCGTACAATAATTGTAGGTGGCAAACAATTCATTCCCGGCTGGAATGGCAAAGTCTGCCCATACCACGAGTCCTTCGGGAGAGTCTCGCAAGGCATTGGTTTGCAAATTCAATTGGCGATTGTCGTGATTGACCATGTCCCACAGCGGAATCAGTTCGGAATCAAATCCACGTTGAATGACCAAGGCGACAGCGTGTTGTTCAAGCAAGGATTGTTCTTCATTGTTGTTGGAGTCCAAGATGCAGCCCGTTTTTATAAAGTGTTCGTCCATCCAATCGACCAATTGAAAGGGTGGTAAGGAATACGAATTATTGTGATGGTTGTTAGTGTTGCCCTTTCGACAGGATGGATGAAGTGACATTTCCGTTCCAATATACAATAAATCCCGCAAAACTTGTTTGGCGATGGGTGTGTAAACAGCAGGAATGGCCCCCATGGGCTGGGTTTCCAAATAATCCAAATATGGACCATAATAGGCCGGGTCGTCATGTGGTGGAGATTCCCAAGATTCTGCTGAAGTCTTTTTTGTAGCATGGTTAAGATGTGATGATGGTGCTGATGGATTGGCGGGATGGCGTGTATAATTGTATGCTTCCCAATGTTGTAATAACGTATGCGCCAATCGACAAGTATTGGCATAATAGGCATCCATCACCACGTGGAGAGGCACATCTTCACGATCATACAAATCCGTGCCCACCACTTCTTCGTCGCGCAATCCCAAATACAAATGCCGAGGAATCTTCATGACAATTTCGTCCTCGACCAAATCTTGTGTCGCAAACATGCCATAGGGGGAAGTCACGTCCGAGATGTTGCGACGTCTTACGTGCACCTTTTCCGAAACAAAACCACCTTTGGAACGAACCCAATTGATAATGGCTTGACCGTGATCAAACTCGTGTTGTTGTGGTTGTTGTGGTTCGGTAGGGGCACTAGGCATATCCGTCGCATTTCTTGTAGCATTGTTGGGTCCCGAATCCTGCTCATCACCAGAGGGAATGCTGCACGTGGTGCGTGTGTCGTCAATGGCGGCATTGGTGGCTAATACAAGTGTTATTGCCAATGCCAACAATAGCAAAAATGACATGGATATCATCGCTCCTCTTCTTCTTTTGGATGGAACCATTGGCATTGTCATCGATTGTCTTCTCTTGGTTTGCTTGTCCCTGTCTACTGTAGTACTTATTATTGTAGGCAATCAATCAATGACTCTAGCTAGCTAGCTAGCTACTAGCTAGAACCGGCACCAGTTGTTGTTGTAAAGGCAGTGAGTTGACAACAGTCATTGTTTGATGCTCCCCCTCATTTTTTGAAGTGGGCGGAACGGATACGGAAGCTACAGTACAATTTGTACCTCAATAATTTGGCACTCTTTCGTGATTTCCCGCCTTTTCCCGCGCACCCCAAGGAAAAAGTGTGAGACCCAAATAAGCTCGTAACCCTTAACTCTAGTAACGGAAAATATCACAAAAGCATCAAGGTTTTCAAGGCAGTCAGTCAACAGGCCAACAAACTCGGTGTCCAGCGGACCCGCCAGCTCATTGCGCTGCAGCTCCAACGCCTCTACTACTAGCTAGCGTAACCAGCAAGCCAAGTTCGGTTATATCATTGGACCTGTCAAGCTGTTTCCATGCAAATGCGGGCATGTATGTTGGATCGTCTTCGGAATTTGACCACTCATCCAATTGTTGGAAGCAGACAGAGAACGCATGTTCTCTACTAGGAAGCCCAATCCCGAAGGAACACGGTCAGAACATTGTCGTCCAGGGAAAGCGAATTGGAAAGTGTGACAGCATATACCCATATGGAAAATATATGCTCGAGCAATGTCGAACAAAAATTCTGAAGCGGAGAAGGTTTCTTGGAAGAGCAAACTCAGCGGCCGCGGAACGGATCCAGAGAGAAATTGGAATGAAGCGTCAGCTCTTGTGGTGAACGTGCGAGGCCCAGCAATGCTACACATAAGGGCATTGTTGTTGAGACTTAGCAGCTACATCGATGCCAGTAATCCCATCTCGGAACGGATGGTTCCACTGAGTGCATTCTTGTTGAGTTTTATACCAGCAATTTGAGAGAGCAAACCGATTTCAGATGGCAGTTGCCCAGTCAGAAAATTGTTGAAGAGATCTAGCCAAAAGAGCTTTGTGAGTTTTCCAAGAGAGGTAGGAATTGATCCTGAAAGACGATTTGAGAAAGAGAAAAGTAAGCTTAGTTTGGAAAGCCGTGCGATATTAACAGGGATGGTTCCCGTGAGGAGGCGCTCTTCGAGGTCGAGACACCGCAATTCAGAGTGTTGAGCGAGTTCATTCGGAATTGACCCGGACACCTTTGTTCTCCGAATAAACAAAGCTGGTAAGCTTTTCAAGTGGCCAAGCTCAGATGAAAATCTAGCCACCAGATCGGACTGGTTATCGGCAGTTCTTACTATGGCCTCGTCGATGCCATTTTGATTGCCTCGGGCTCGAGGTCCTCTCACCACTCCCACGTGGCGAAAAAGTCGCAGTTGGTCCGTACCGTAGACCCGTTTGGCTGCGATGATTGGAGCAACGACGAGATAATTCTACTAGGAAGGCTCTCGCCTGTCTCAAGCCAGCCTTGCATGTAGAACGAGTATAGCCTTGGGGAGATGACTGACCTTGTAGTACTCTTCTATTCATATCGCCTACCTGACGACCAGCCTTATTCGTTGGACTCCGTTGGGTATTGTTGCTGTGACCAATGCGTCGTTGCAGCATAAATACATGTGAGCGGCGTGCAAAAGCTTGTCCATGGACGATACGTCGTCCATTTGTCCCGGCACGAAAGCCGTAGCAGTCCCTTCTCGGGCTCGTCGTTTGGCTTAGCTACTGTAACTACTACTACTGGTACTAGTGCTACAGAGCAAGCTACTGCCAATAGCTTCTAGTACAATCGCTACATAGAAAGGTAGGTCAGTACTTATGCACAATTAAAATCGATAAATTCAAAATCCATTCAAAATTTTGTTGGAAAAATGAGTCATGTTCTTTTTAAAACGATTTGGGGGCCCGTTTTAACATGGTGTGGAATATTCCTGTAGATCTCGGTACTTTTTTTTATGTAGAAGTTGTGTACAGTCACTACTTTTCGGATAAAGAAAGTTGTGTACAGTTCAACGAGGCTTTCGGTACTTTTTTTATATAGCTCACAAAAAAAAAGTACCAATCATCACATGTAGATCTACCAACAAAACAGCTCCAAAAAAAGTACTGAAGAATCATGTAGAAACTCCGTACCAAATGAGAAATGAAATTCTGTTGCTTTTGGCTCGGTGATGCGAAAGATGGCTGTGCGCAGCAGCACTGGAGCCGAATGAGACAGGAAGGCAGGCACTTGTCGTCCACAGCGTCGGCTCATTCGATCATTTCCCCTTCTTCGCATGTACCATATCTGCAGTCTTGGATGGCCGGACTCAAATGACAATTCTGATCATCATCATGAAAATCACGGGAGCCGAACTGTGATCGTGTTCTTACCCTCCTCCACCTTTGTCGTACTGTACGCCTTTTCAGTCATCATTGTTTCGTCGTCGTCTTCTATTTTTCAACAAGAATCCGAGCTTGAGAACGGTTGCGAGGAAAGCAGCGCGTGACAACAATGCTGACCCCGTCGACAATCTCCAGCAAATACCAGTGACGCAGGTATACGCTGCTTCTTCTCAGTATCCACAGAAGGCACTCGAGTCGACGCCAAAGAAGCCGACGGGTATCCAAAGGAGCTGCTCCTGATGGTGCGGATACTCTTGTGCCGACGCCGGCAGCGGCAGAATTAACTACGTAGTCAAGAGACGTGCTGCGCACAATAATTTTGGGTAGAATGCGCAGCAGTGATACCAATGGAAGAAACGAACTGCACTTCCATTATGCTTTGAATGCGGCAGCGTTTGCACTTGTTGTCTCGTTCTTTCTCACCTTATATGTCGCTCGTCCTCTGCAACTATCCCTGCACGTTGAGTTGCAAAAAATGTCCCATCCATCCTGTTCTATACTCCATAATCTTTCCAACTCTATCGTGTATGCAGGTTTGTAGATTGGTCATTATAATTGGCAATGAAGGGGGATTTGGCCCCCCTTTGTAATCGTTGTCGTTATGGATGTTTAGCAGTTATTCAGAACAATCTAGCTAGCTAGCTAGCTAGCCAGAGCTATAGCCTTTTTATGACAGATCAAAAGCAAAACTCGATCGTACCCGCTTCAAATCGGCATTGGCCACTTTCCATTCCTTTTTATCACATTGCAAGGCAATGACATAGAGGGCATCGTCCAAAACGGCCGCGGATAACAAGTAAATGGCATCAAAGGGACAAAAGCCCAATCCCAAATTCTCCGCCGAATCACTGCAGGTTTTGGGGGCCACGGCCAAGTCAAAATCATAAAATTTAATGTCAATGCTTCCATCGGAAGAAGTTTGTGTTCGAGTTCGTCCCGAAATCAAATCGGCGCCCTTTAAGATTTTCAAATCGTCCGGTACATACAGGGCTTCTGCCAGTCCAATGGTGGTGGCCTTGGCCAATCGTTCGGGCGATACTTTGCCGGGAGCACGATAGACCATGATTCGTTCACACGTCTTGGCCCGATCCGACGTTGACTTGTCGTAGTAGCCATCCGTTTGGTCCCATTTTTCGGGGATTTGGTACACTAATTTGATCGTGGCGGCACTGTCAGCGGATGCGACTGGCGTGTTTTTCCCATCGACATTGACCGAATACTCTCCACGGCTCGAGACATCCGAGTCCAAAGCAATTTCGACCTTTCGAAATTTGGCTTGTTCGACTTCGCCTTCTTTTAAAGATCCGTCGGGATTGAAGAGTTGAGTGGTCAACGATTCTTCTTCTGCTCTGGCGATGTTGTTGTTGTTGTGCTGGAAAAAGGATAATGGAACCGCCGACAAGAGCCCAGCACACGCCACCAACAGATGACGCCGTGATGATAATGATGAAGATTCAACAGGATCAGCATGTTTGCCGCTCGTAGCAGACAGACTCGTAGTGCTACTAGTAGTGGCCCGACCTTGCTGTGCCTGTGGCACCACCCACGCCAACACTGACGATGGAGCGCCCCAGAGGCATAGGAAAGAAATCAAATCTACTCTCATTATGGCAATAGTGTAGAGCTTCTACTGTACTACTAAGAGTCCGTGTCAACTTCTAGCTAGTAGCAAACTGACAGGAAAAAATCGGTTGCTGCAGTGTTATGATCGTAAGGTCGGGCTTTCACGTGTTGTTGTCAATGAATGGTGTGCCAAGGATCGGCAACAGCCGTCATCGTGTTTCGCGATAAAAAAGAAAGATACGTAAAGATACGAAGAAGTCTGCGTCCCGCATAAATGTGGACAGAGGTCAGACCCCATGGTCGCAGACTTGCTCACATCTTCTTGGACGACGACCGACAAGCAATTGAATGTGACAGCAACAGCAACCAACACCCGACCCACAGACGACCTCCAGCGAAGAAGTAAGGCACCCATGCACCACGGACGCATCATAACATGAGAGTAAGAATAAGAAAGAGCATCTTGTTGTCCACGAGGACGAGGGGTACTACTAGTCCCATGCGTCGTTAGCCGGCGTCAAGTTCACGATACAACGACAACAACAACATCCACAACAACGTCTTTGTTGCAACCGGAATGGCGTCATTTGTCCCCTTGTGTAGGAGCACTCTTGGTCCAACAATCTCCCCTCAAGCATAATTTATGGCGGATGGGAAAGAGTCTGGATCCCAATCCTAAGAATCCTACAAGTGACGACGAAGAGGAGACGGCCCTTTGGTCGGCGGCACGTTTGACGCGGCTCTTGTATTTTCAAGCCAACCCCACGGCACCCCTCCGACCCACACGATCCCAATCGCAGGCGGCGGCCTACTTGACGCCGTGTGTATGGGGAACGCTGTTAGGATTGGCTCTGGATCACGAGATTTCCGAGCAACAAATAGCACGCGTGCTACGAGAAAAGTACGGCATTAAATCCAATCACGTACAAGAGACGACTTGGACCGGTGTATCCTTGGCACGATGGAAAGATTTAATTCGATACTTGCGTGGTCCTACTCAAGCAACAACAACCACAACATCTTCGACAAGCCTTGCTCTCTCACAGGCAGTATGGTCCATGTATCTCTCCGAAATGGCCACGTCCAAACGAGACATTCTTCAGGCGTTTGTCAGCGCACAACAACAAGCAAGTGCTAGTGGCAAAATCAACATTTTGAATCCCCATCACGAGATCGTGCAAGCTTGGGAGCGACAAGATGAGGACGTGTTACGTCAATGGGAATCCTCGACTACCGTTCCTAGTAGCGAAAAGAATGGGAGGAGCCATAACGAAACCTTACTCGCGGAATGGGAACAGTTACTGGCGTCCAATCCACCAGACAATCAACTCGCCAACTCCTCCTTGGAACGTCTTTGTCATGCCATTTCGTCGTGCATGGAGGGTTACTTTGTCAAACCCGTTTGTCCCAATGGATACTACGGATACGACGACGGACCCGTCAAACCCGATTGTGTCGAAGTGGCCGTCCGAGAACTCATGGATTTACTCTTGTGGGATGCCCGCACGGGAAAATTTGATGTGACGCGATTACCAACGGCCACGGTGCATCCCGTCTTGTATTCATTATATGAGGACAACAGCAACAGCAACAACAACAACAACAACAACAATCAGCCCAACGACGAGACAGACTCGACAGCACCACAAGACAAGGGGAAGGAATGGTTTGACGCCTTGAGTGACTTGCCCGGGTGTGACTATTTGTCCAAGAGTCCACACGGTACACCGTACGAATTGACACCCACCTTGCGCAACATGGCCAAGGTCGTTCGTCGCCTCTTGTTACATAATTGCAACAACGACGACAACGAGGAGGATTGGGATTCGTTGGTGGACTTGCAGAATTTCTGGAAACCTCACGACTTGCAACTAGGTTTGGATACCTTGACGTACCGGCAGCGGGACGAGATGGTGGCCTACGAAATCGCCACGGTAGCTTTGCAGGCCAAGAATGCCCCGAATGCCATTGAACTGAAACTCCGATGCATCTGGGAAAAGGAAACGGGATTTGCCACGGTCACGCATTTGCGGAATACACCAAAACCAGAATGGTTGGACGCCCGAGCTTTGAATTTACTACAACAGAGTACAGAAGAAAATCGCGGCGTATCGTCAAAGGATATATGGCGAGACTACTTGGCGTTGGCTGTTTGGGGTGACCATGGCCTCGTGTCGTTGCCGTCATCACCGCCAAATGAGGATTTTCAAGCAGTACTACGTTCGGTGATGGCCGCACCCTATGGTTTGGATCGCCGGGCACTCATGCAATTGTTTGCCACGACAGATTTGGAACGCGAAGAAAGGGCCATCCACCAGGCCGTCAAGGAAAGTACCGCCATTCTCACGACGGCGATTGTGCGGGTTTGCAACTTCTTGGTCGATGCCGACAACAGTCGACCAAAGGATCCTGCAACGAAACACGATGTGGTGGCGGGTATACAACTTTTGGCTTGGCTTCTTTCCGAAACCCCAGAGGTAGTCGAGGAAGGATCTTCCGCTTCCTCTCAGCGAAGGAATCACCATGATCCGAATTTAGAAACAACTCTTTTGTCTCTGCCAACGGAAATTTTAAGAGATGCAAAGATTCGCGAAAGCCTTGCGCAGAATCCATTTGTTCGCGGAGAGCTTCTCATTTCGTTGGTGGAATGGAAAGCTGGCAATGCCACGTTGCTCGAAACGGTCTCTTATCTTGGCCCAAGCAAAATAGTTCCGCTCCTTTGGCTCTCCAGAATACTGTGAACTTCAATGCCATTCGGAGGAGCACTTGTAAAAGATGTGATAGTTCATGGTTCCCTCATTGTTGTTATAATAGATGTGCCAATAGATGTGTTTCTTTAATCCTGAACTATTCACTGTTTTGTCGGCGTTCGGGCTACGACGTATGTGGCAAGTTGGATTTGAGGTTGAAGTGTTGCCATAGACGATCCCTTTGCGATCGCAGTTACTACAAATCTCACATTTCTATATGCATTTTTGGACTGAATGTTTACTTAGTAGGCTCCATAGGAATAGTTCATTCTTGTAAATATTTATTTTTCCTAGAGGGATTCAAACAACTGACCGCGACACCATGAGCTCCGCTACTTGCTGGAGTCATCGAATCGGCAAGGGACGAAATCGACATTTAGCAACCACCGTCGCCTCCTCCTCCGCCTCCTCCATCACCACCGCCGCCGCCACTGCAATCACCTCCTCCCCAGCCGTATCCACCATGGTGGCCGCTGCCACTGCCGCTACCAGCACCGACCTTGTCAGAGCACATTGCACAACACATCAAACAACAGCACACGGCGAGACCAAGAGGAATGGTAACAAAGTAATACCAATCGACAGGCTCAATCCCGTCCTCCTCGGCGTCTACGGATCCACGAGAGCTACCCGAGGAAGCAGAGACAAAGCACTCTGATTCGGGATTATCGCAAGGAGCCATATACATGCTGGTACTGGCCCAAGAGTCCCCAGTCCAGCTCAACCAGGACCCGTCTTCCGCTGGAAGCTCGCTTCCCGATGGCTTGGGCCAAGTAGGAAGCTTGTACCAACTCTGATCATCGTCGCGCTCGCGAAAAAGACGCCACGCGGTACCGCATGTTTCACAAGGAGACCACCACAAGTACATGTTCGGAACTGCGGCTTGTTGGTCGTTGTAGCAGTACACGGGAGGGTCTTGCGGGTTCACGGCTCCGAGGAGACAGAGCACGCGAGATGGTTGACGGGCGGAAGCTCCATCAGGATTGTGGACCTTGAGGCAAACGGGAAGGCCGCGCTGCTCCACGGAAGCGAAAGATGGCTTGGAGCCATGGCAAGCCCAGTGGCTGTTGGGAGGTGTAAAAGTACTCCAAGCAGGGCGATTGTCGCTGCTGGGAGCAGCGCTGGGAGCTTCGGTGAAAGTGGGAGCATCGGTGGCGTTGGTCGCAAGTTCTTGGAGTTCACGGTCGAGAACAGCAGCCTTCGAGAGTAGAGAGTCTTGGAGGAAAAACGCATTCTCCTCGGAGAAGTTGCTTGCGGCGGGCTGCGTGGCAGTGTCGGCCAGTTTTGCACCAGCAGCCGTGAGCAGGAGCATGGATGCGGAAAAGAAAACCCATAGCTTCGTCATCTTGATATGATCGAGAGATAGCAAACAGTATTTGTACGCAAAGACTGTGCTTTGTTGAAAGACCAAAAGTACCGTAAATAAATCAATGTATTCAATTGACTTGGACGGTCAGCAAGCCAGAATTTGAATTGTGTGCTCGTTGATCAGTCATTCATTCATCGTTTCGCAGCAAGTGGCGAATCAATAATAATCGCAAGGAGACGAAAAGCGCCATCAAACCAAACGACAATTCAGTCACGAATGTTTCGAATGGGTGAGTGTGCGCGCCAAGAAATTGGATCTTTTCCCTTGTTCGCTGAGAAGCCCATGCCCATGTTGTCGTGATCCACTTTGTGCTCCAAATTCGCAACAGCCTGATGCTACCAGTGCTGTGCAGTTGAGTAATAATGATAACAATGATTGACCTTCTTGATGAACTTTTTTGAAGAAACAACTGTGATTCTGTTCACGAAACGAGGCTTTAATTGCTTGTGATTTGTAAATTCGCTAAGGCTGCTAGATGACAGACAGCAAGGAGACCACCAAAACGGAGTCATCGCTCCAAAAAAATCTGGATTGTGGCCTCGGGCTCTCGTGGTGACATTCAGCCCTATGTGGCAGTTGGGGCTGCGTTGGTGCAGAGAGGACATCATGTGTCTTTTCTCACGCACCACAGGTGCATTGGATTGGCGGAAACCTATGGCATGAAGGGAGTGGCGCTGGCCGGACAAGAGGGTGATTGTGAATCCAGCATTTTAAAAGTCGACACTAATGGCATGACGGAAGGAAACGCCTTGAAAGCCTTTGCGGGAATTGCGGAAATGAACCAACAGAATGCTCCCACTTTTTGCCAAGCATTTTTGGCCGAGATTCAAAAATGTGGAGTTCCCGATCTTTGTTTGGCCATGCCCTTTAGTCAATGCGTGGCGTGGCGTTTGTGGGTCAAACACAACGTTCCATTTGCACAAGTTGCTACCTTTGCTTTGAGCTACAATCCAGATCACATGTTGCTCGGACTGCCCAAGTTGCCGTTCCAGTTGACCAAGTGTGTTTTGCACCACATTTTTGTGGGAGGAGCCTGCGATGGATGCCGATCGTGTGATGACTGTGTGCAGGCGGGCGCATTGAATGTCTTTACCAAGTCCAAATGCATTGCCTATTACAAGAATCCCAAGCTCCCCATGATTGCTTTGTGCTCACCACTTTTTGCGTCCATGTTGTGCGGGTCGGATGTTTCGTCCATGTAGCGATTTGTGGGGAGCACCGTCTTGCAACAACAACATTAACAAGGCAATCACTGTTTTGGCAGTCCAAAAGCTCTGGAAGAAATGGAATCCTTCTTAAAAGCAACAGCAGCAATCCCGTCCAAGACCACAACGGAACAACAACAACAAAAACCTGTCATGCATTTAGGTTGGGGGAGCATGATTTGCAAGTCTGCCGACCACATGGCAGAACTCTGCATCCGGACTGTTCACCACGCCCAGGTCCAAGCCATCGTTTTGGGAGGTGCCGCGGGTCTTTCCTTGGACAAGTTGTTGACAGCCAAGAAACCAACCATGACACCCGACATCCTCGAGCATGCCAAGGCCAACATTCTCTTTGTTGATTGTGCACCCCATGAATGGCTCTTTCCACAAGCATCCGCCACGGTCCATCACGGTGGTGCCGGAACCACGACGGCGGCTCTGCGAGGGGGTGTTCCGACCATTGTCACACCCGTCTTTGGAGATCAATGCGATTTTCGTCATGTCGTGAACGCACTGGGGGTTGGGATTGGCTTTGCCAAGCAGTTGCACAAGATCACCTGGCAAGAATTAGGGGATGCCCTGACCCAAGTCACATCCCATCCTGACATGGCACAACGCGCGGCGCAACTGGGAACCCAATTGCGAGCCGAAGATGGCGCCAATCGTGCCGTCGATGAAATCAAAGAGTGCTGGGACAAATGTTGTGCCAAAGAGCAGCTTGAAAGGCATGTTGCTTGCCAAGCCGAAGACGAATCAGCGGCCAACGCCGCACGACATCGGCTTCAAAGGTCCATGCCCAAGATTCTTGTGGTGGCTTCTCTGGTGGCAGGTGCAGTGTTAGTCGTTGCGGCTTTGAACAAAAGACGAAGGTAGAGGCCAGCATGGAATCCTAACTAGCATGAGACCATCATCGATGTGCTGCTAAAGAGCAGTGCGCGTGCGCAACTGCACTGACAATGGGTGCAGTGCGAGGAGGTTTCTTGTTGCGTGTCTGCTCTGTCTTCGTTCCATCTTGCGTGCACTTCCATGTGCTTCTGTCTGCAAGCTAGACTAGTAGCTAGCGGAGACTGCATCAACTAGCACAACATCTGGTAGTGCGGTAGTAGCCGGCGCCAAGGCTGTAAAACTATCCATATGGTAGCTAATGTAGCTACTCGTGTCGTAGTTCTATGTAACTAAAGGATAGATCCGTGGGTCTACCATGAAGCTTTTTTACTTGTACTCGCGCTCATTATTTTTTGACAACTGGATCAACTGCGCGTAGTTTTCAATAATGTGAAGTTTGTACCGCCCGGGTGAAAGACATTTTGGTTTAGAATTTGGATCTTCGATAAATACCTTGTGCCACGAGGTCTTTCGAGCTCAAACGAAGGAACCTCAATGCGTCCAAAGATACCTTGTATTCTCAACCTTGTGTGGGCTTGAGCCATGACAAATCAAAGCGTCAAGTCAAAGCGTCAAGCGTAGCGGATGCCAAAATCGCGCGGATATCACGCAAAGAATGATATGAGCCAACAAGAAGGGCGGGCAGTTCACCGAACATCGATTTTCTGCCACCGCATCATGCATTGCCCCACGAACGATGACCTAACTACTACTACTGGTAGCTAGCTTCTTTCAGCTATTTTTGTTGCTTGTGCTGCCTAATAATACCGGAAGTCGCTTACAGCAAGGCGACCTCTTCATCACAAGTGCTATCCTCCTTCCATGCAATCTTTTTTTGCATTTGCACTGCTGTATCTACTAACTATTAGTAGAGAGTAAGTGAAAGACCAATAAGATTCACCCTCACTCGAAGGAGAAACAGAATCGAATCCACCCACTCATCCATCAATACCGGTACCAACATACTACTAGACTTCGGTAATGCCTAGAACTTCGAAAGATGAGTTCCATGAGTAGCAATCGTCCTCGAAGTGCCAGTGCTGGCACCAGTGCCGCTGTGGGCAATAGCAACAGTGCTAGTGCCGCAGCCGCCGGTACTTCTTCTTCCTCTTCTACTACAAATGTCCCCATGAGCCGTCCCGGTGCCTACGCCGTCACACAAACCACGACGGGTCCAGCCCAAGTCTTACGAGTGCAAGTACCTACGGGCGTTCGACCGGGCAGTGAATTTGTCGTCCATCCCAATTCGGGGACGGCCCGAGAAAATCGGCGTCGCGAAGTGAGGGTCCGATGTCCCATCAATTCGGGTCCTGGCAAGACGCTTCAGATTACCATTCCACCGGAACCCGTCACGGAACGCAAAAAATTATCCATGGCCAAATTAACGGCCGCGCCGATTGTCTTGACGATGCGCATGTCCAACAGTGAGGATGGTGCTACTTCCAGTAATAGCAAACGACGAAATGGTGGTGCTCAAGTCATGACCCCGGAAGTCATTCAAAGCAATGAAAAACGCATGGAAAAATACCATGAATTGCAAGCCTCTCTCAAAGCACAGCATGAACACGAAAATAAGGAAGAACAACAAACTGAAAATGATAAAAATAACAATAATAATGCTTCAAAAAATGAAAAGGAAGAAGAAAAGAATGGAAGTTCATCTTCCAGGACGGACAAAGATCAACAATTACAATCCAGCAGTCACAGTCATAACAGCAACTGTAACTCTACTCCGACTCCACCGCAACCATCCCAACCCAAGGCATTTTTGGTCACCATTCCTCCCAATATTCATCCAGGAATGCCCTTTACCATTGATGTCCAAGGCAAACGTTACGTGATTCATTGTCCACCCGATGCTGGACCTGGAAAAAAGGTCAAAATTGTGCCTCCCAAACCACGGACGACCAGTAAATCGCCGGTACGCAACACTCGTCGTACGACGAGTCAACGGAAGAGTGGTAGAAGCAGCAAGAGCAAGTCTCCGACGCGGCCGCCATCCCAAACGCAATCGCAAACGCGGACTCGTACCAGCAGTAGTAAAAGTCCAACCCGGACTACAAGTACTGCAACTCCCGGCGATACATCCGCATCATCCTCGGACCAACCGCCGCCCGTGACAACCAACCCTTCCAATTCCGAAGAAATGTCCGATACCAGCAGTCTCAACAATAGCAATAGTAATTTCATTGCCAACACGAGTACGAACACCACCAACACCAACAACAATGATCAAAGTAGTGTCGGCGGTGCCTCCTCTCAACAATCACAACAACAACCACCCCAAAAATTACAAATGTTTGAAGTTCGGGTTCCCACCGGTGTCGAGCCCGGCCAACCCTTTGCCTTGTTGGCCAATGGACAACGCGTTTTGGTCACCTGCCCTCCCAATGTCCAAGTCGGACAAAAAATTCGATTCAATTTGCCCGTCACACAACAAATGGTCCAAAACATTCAATTGCAGTACAGTGACAATCACAACTTATTGGGTCTGGGTAGCAGCACGGCCAACAAGGTGGCCTCCTCGGGGTGGTGTCGGACCATTCGTGTCTCGGATCTCAAATTTCAATGGGTGCGTGTTCAAAACAATAATAACAACAATAATAATGCTGCTACTCCCACGACGGGTGCTGACAGCAACAACGACAACAATGACACTACCAATACCAACAACAGCAGCACTACGGATGGTGCTACCACCAAAATGAAACCCGTCATTGATGAATCCCGACGACTCTTGGATACGCTGGCCATGAATGATTTTCATTTTTCCAAATCCGCCTATGGACGTCATTTGACGCTCCTCAAAGGAAATGATGCACGATTGAGGACGGGCATCTTGTCGTGGGTCCCCGCCAAGGATGCGACCGTCGATTCCAAATTGGTGTTGCATCAAAAAGTCTTGTTGAGTTATGCCGATATTGCGTCCATTCAACAAAAGCCCTTTGCCGACAAACTCATTTGGTTTGAAGAATCCTTATCCAAATTACTATTAATTCCATGGGATGATGGACACGTCAAATTCTTTTTGCGACGCAAATACTTGTTGCAGGACAGTGTCGATGCCGTCATGTCCCTGAGTCGTACGCAATTGCGACAACGATGGCGCTTGGAATTGGCCAATGAACCCGCCGTTGATGCCGGTGGTGTTACGAGGGAGTGGTTCCAATTGGTCACCCAACAATTGTTTGATCCCAATTTTGGACTCTGGTTGCCCAGTGCCAACAATCAAGCTTGTTCCACCATTAATCCTGTCAGTGGTACGTAACTATATGGATTCGATGATGATTGTTGTTGTTGTTGTTGGAGCGGCGGATGGTCGTTTTTGTAATAAACGCCGATGGCAGTCTCAACTCCTCCATTTCGTTCGTTCGTTCTTTCTTGCTTGCTCCGTTGGCAGACGTCTCCTGTCCCAATGACCATTTGATCTATTTCCGGTTCTTGGGTCGCCTCATGGGGCGTGCCTTGCTGGATCGGCAACTCATTCACGGGCACTTGGTACGATCCTTGTACAAGCACATTTTGGGCTGGCCCATTACCTTTGATGACTTGGCCGCCCAAGATGAAGAGTATTACAATTCCTTGAAAGCCTTGTTGGATATGGACGATGATACACTGGAGGCCATGTGTTTGGATTTCACGGTCACGGAAGAATTGTTTGGAGCACGTCAGGTCGTGGAGCTAGTGCCCGATGGAGGCAACATTGAAGTGACAAAGAGCAACCTCGTAGACTATTTGGAGGCAAATCTGCGGTATCAAATGTTGGAACGAACGAGATTGCAGTTAACGGAACTCTTGCTCGGGTTCTTTGATGTCGTCCCGGAACCTGTGCTGACTGTGTTTGATTCGCACGAATTGGAGTTAATCTTGTGTGGGCTGCCAACTATAGATATGGATGATTGGGAAGCGAACACGAAATACGCGGGACGGTTTAAAGAGGATGGTGATAAACACAAAATCGTCAAGTGGTTTTGGGAGATTGTCCGTAATGACTTTGACGCTGAGATGAAGGCAAGATTACTACAATTCGTGACGGGAACGTCAGGCGTGCCAAGCCGAGGATTCTCTGTATTACAAGGGAACGATGGAAGTATCAAAAAGTTCTGCCTACAAGGATTGGACTCCAGCGTTCACAACTATCCTCGAGCTCAGTAAGTGCAGTGTAGCAGGGGGGCGAATCGCTATTGCAAAGAACGCTCCTGGCAAGTTGACTCACCTTTTCTCGTTTGTACGCTCTTGTGTCAATGAACAACAGTACCTGCTTTAATCGGCTTGACCTACCACAATACATGGACAAAGGTGAACTTCGTTCGCGTTTGAAGACAGCTATTACCCTGTCTGCGGTGGGCTTTGACATGGACTAGCTAGCTAGTATTAGATCTAGTAGAGGAGCAGCGTGGCTCTTTCGGTCGGTGTAAGATCGAATCCCCTTTATTATAGTATAGACGGAACGGCCGGCATGATAATTATAGGCGGTTCAATTTTGACTCCATGATACATAGTTTTCGTTGTCGTTGGAATCTTAAACGCCATGCGCTGCCGCACCTACGCTGCCTTTCTTTCATTCGATAGGCAATTGGGGCTATGCCCTTGTGTGTATCACATTTTCTTCGCTAATGTGCGACAAGATTTCTTTCCCGTAGTGCATCTCTCGAGATTCCAGGTGCGGCACAACCGGTAATGGCGCCTTACAACTTACTGGTGATTCAAGCATACTAGTAGTAGAGGATAAACAGTCAAACGTGGACTACAACACGCGCAGGCTGATACAAAAGGCTTCGTGCCATACTACGTAGTAGTTAATTCACGAACAGTGCTTGATGTATTTAGGGTTTTCTTCGTTCTCTCCGCGATCGGACAAATGAGCGGCCTTTCATTGAAAACAAGAAAATAATTATGATCGGGTGACCTTTCATTGTTGAACATGTGAAACAATTAACCAAATAGGGTTTGCGAATAGAAACGCAGCTTCTCGTTCACATTGTTCACGTCCACATCGTGTGTCGACGGACTTGAATGAGCTCTAAATAGCTAGCCAGGCTTTCTTCATCAGGGAATGGATCCACCACACCTTGTGGTATCCAGAGTTCCCAGTCCAATGGCAGTGGTTCGGTCTCCTCTCCTCGAAATGGCCTTGCAGCGTCTCTCAAGTGCTGGCTTACCTTTTCTCGTGCAGTTTTGTCGTCAACTTCGACCCAGCTGCCACATTTATCGTTCTTTTTGAGGAATCTAGCCAGGCCAATAGATGTCAAGAGGGATGGGATGAGTGAGATGGAAACGTACGGTTGTAGTAACAAGCAGCGCTGACAGCCAGTCTCACCGTCCTCCGCGTCGATGGATGTAAGCGACAATGCCTTCTGCCATTCGTGTTTTGTGGGGGCCAGTTGCCATCGCGTACTTGTATGCCAACCCTTTGGTCATATCCTTCAAAAAGAGGTTGCTTTTGAGTGATTGCAAAAAAAAAAGTCAGTAGCTGGATCTTTGTCAGTGTCAAACAGGGGGGCGCCGATTTCTCAAGCCGCTGAAGACTTCCCCAAGAGCAATTGAACAGTTATTCAAAAGTATGTGAAGTGGCATGTTCCTCGGTTAGCTGGATCACAAAACAGTGGGATATCTCAGGCAACTGGGCACTTCATCAAGAGTGAGTAGGCGAAGGCTAGTGTTTCTCAGTTTGTTCGCCGCGCTTTCCGTCTCACAGGACGGTCGCCTAGCTGCTGCCAGTGATCATGGCTGTGATCTTCACACACACACACGCACACAGAGATACACACATGCATGCACCACACACAGAAACACGCTTTCAAGCTTTTCCAGGCCTTCATCCAGATGTCAGTCGTCAAACGCTTCAGAAAGCACTCGTTGTCTCATTCTTACCCTCTATAAGTGTGGTAGTAACCACCTTGTCCTTTCAACACGTCAAATGGTCCCAGATCTTCATGTCGAACTTCGGTGTATCGAATGAACATCATGATGTCTTTAGTCGAGAAAGAGTGCAAAAGGAAAATATTGAAAAAGTGACCTCAAGAAGATGAAGGCATGCTGCTCACTTTCAACGGTAGGTAGGGTACATTGCAACTAGCTTCTTCTACTAGCTAGTAGTTAAGTAGTGATGGTGTCGGCATGCCGTGCTATTGGCTACTACTACTAGTACAGCAGCCGTAGCAGCGTAGTACCAGAAGCAAGCTCATACTGGCGGCCAGCTTGCTACTAGCTAGCTAAATACTACTTGTAGTAGCAACTACCTACCTACCGGTAGCTTTTAGTGCTTTAGTCATTGTTTTAGTTTTTGGTAGTCTAGCTAGCTAGCTCTAGCTAGCTAGCTTGCTAGTAGTGGCTAGCTAGCTAGCTAGCTAGCTAGTAGTAGGTGTGGCCTTCAACGAGGTTGGTCTGATGACAAAGAGATTTTTAGCCTACTAGTCCTAGCTAGGTAGCTACTGTAGTACTAGCTACTCGGAGTAGCTATCTACTACGTAGAGTAGCACGTCTCCAGACGTGCGAATTCTGAACTGAAATCTGCTAGTTAATTTTAGGCCAACCCATTGGCACTGTGCGGTTTACTACTACTACTACTAGCTAGCTAGTAGTACATGTAGTATTTGGAATTATTTGTGGTATTGTTAAAATTACACGTGCAGGTCTGGAGCCACTGCCGTAGCATAGCAGACGTGCATGCAGCAGTAACGTTATCTTACAAAAACGGGCAGTCCAGGAAGAACTCCGATAATACAATTAATGAACCCATCAAACCAATTATGGCGCGTGTCGCACAGGTTAGACTCGACACTGAACACTATTTGTACTATCGGAAACGTTAGCTTCCCCACGCCGGCCGAATGGGTATACGGACCGTTCGACCCATTGGCTGGCTCGGTTGACGTAAGTAAATACGTATTTTGAAATTATTATTTAGGCCGTCAAATTACTCTGTTGTAGCTAAGTGCTTGTCAGGCAAGTTCCGATGATTCTCAAAGGTCAGAAAAGTGCGACATTTTCAAAATGATTGCAGCAGTGCCGTTCCGACGATCAAAACCGCCGGATTTAAGAACTCAGAGACGTTAGAAACTCTGACAATTTTTGCTGTGATTGTTTTAATTTTGGATAGCAAAGCTGCACTGCCAGTTGTCTGGCCTCAGTGCAGATCATTTCAATTTGAGACGTTTCCTTCTGGACACACAAAAGCAAGCTGTTAACGTTGTGTCACTTGCACGTCTCTGGTCAATGACAAAACATGCAAAGTGAATTGTCATGAAAGATCAAGATTGTTCATTTGATCTCCCACAGGTTTGTCAAAAGCCAATGTTGAACAGGGCTCTTTTTGATCAACCTCAGAATGCTGCACATTTTCATTTGTGTGCAATGATGTTTGAGTCATCAATTTCCATGTTGGGCAAAACATCATGATTGTTGTCATTAGAGATCTTTTCATTTTTGTCAGTCAGAACTGCAACCCATTTCTCAAAGAAGGACGCGTCTGAAAAACCGATTAACCCCAATTTGCCCCACTCGGGGCAACTTGCCCATTGCATTTAGGCTGCGCGCCAAAAATCAGCAATTCGGCCCCGCGCCCCCTCACGCACCCCAACATGCCAAAACGCACCCCAACAGACCCAAACAAGGTGCACAGAACAGTCGAACATTTGCCAAACATTTGGGGTAAAAAAAGATGCACTTTGCACCCCAACATGCCCTAATGTTGCCAAAAAAGGGGGCAATCCCATGAAAATGGGACATGAGCCTAGGGGCACAAATGTGGGTGCAGCAACCATGAAGACTGGAAACTAACAACCGACACATGGTTAGGCTGTTGCGCTGCATTAGGGGCAAAACAAGGTAAAATTTAAATTTAACAAATTGCAATTTTGCAGTCAAATGTTGCTTTTGAGGGGCAAACCCGGCTAAACAAACCAACGTTTTCAACACAAAAGGTGGCTGCGGGTGAATTGATTTGGAGGGAGGGGGGATCTGAGAACACTGGGCACCTGCCTGGATTTCTGATGCACATTCAATTTTCAAGGCCAAAGGGTGGGCAAGGGAAGGGGCCAA
>Ga0163148_10001338_pt1 | contig 32258 bp, 19 predicted proteins | sample OliLakLV19MP7P2_FD_148606 | JGI IMG/M metagenome (GOLD analysis project Ga0163148, IMG submission 148606) | Freshwater microbial mat bacterial communities from Lake Vanda, McMurdo Dry Valleys, Antarctica- Oligotrophic Lake LV.19.MP7.P2 | ecosystem: Environmental > Aquatic > Freshwater > Lake >... | reverse complement strand
ATTTAATATTCTGGAACAAGCTCCGAAAAAAACAAATCGTTTTTTTCGTTTTCTGAAGCGCTTTGTCATTTTTACACTTCTTCTTATTGTACTCCTAACAGGAACTGGTTTTGTAATTGGTTATTTCTATCAGGATGAGGTGAAAGAATATGTGATTGGCGAACTCAACAAACAATTGAATACCGAAATAATTGTGGATGGGAAAGACATTGATTTTACTGTCATCAAAAATTTCCCTTATGCATCAGTTGATTTCAAAAATGTAAAAGCATTGGAGGCATTCGACAGAAAAAATCAAGCACCTCAAAAAAAAGACACTCTATTTTCTGCTGGAACAATTTCTCTCCAATTTAATATTCTCGATATTTTCAAACAAAACTATCGGATTAAGAAAATGGAGCTAGAAGACGTAGATTTAAAAGTGCGTATTGATAAGTTTGGGAATGATAATTACCATTTCTGGAAAGAGTCGACCGATACAACCAACACTTCTTTCGCTTTTTCTTTGGAAGAAATTATTTTGAAAAAAATCCAAGTGTCCTTCAAAAATTTTAAGGCAAAACAAAATATTGATTTCTTAATTGAGAAGAGCAAGTTGTCCGGAAATTTTTCGGATGAAAAATACGATTTGAAAACTACCAGCGATTTGTTTGTGAATGTAATAAAAGTGGATAGCACCAATTTTATGCGCAAAAAAAATGTTCGATTAGAAATTGATTTGAATGTCGATAATACGCTCCCTTCCTATAAAATTAAAAATGGGAAAATTAAAATTGAAGAATTGCTCTTCGAAGTGGTTGGTAATGTTATAAATAGTAACAAGGAGCCGATTGTGAACTTAGGAATAAAAGGGAAAGATATGAATATTAAATCGGTATTGTCACTTATTCCTGCTAAATACAAAGGTGCAATAAATGACTACGAAAGTGATGGAGAGTTTTATTTTGATGCGATCATTCAAGGTGTTTTTTCTAGTAAACAAGTGCCACAAATTACAGCAGATTTTGGAATAAAAAATGCCGACATCACACAGATAAAAGATAATATTAAATTACATGGTGTGAATTTGAAAGGACATTATTTTAATGGAAACAAAAATACAAATGAACCTTCTTTATTAACACTTATTCCATTTTCGGCATTCACGAATGAAGGTTCCTTGGCTGGTGAATTGACATTGAAAAATTTAGCAAATCCCTCTTTTTATGGGAAACTCAAAGCAGATTTGAACCTGGAAAATGTTCAGAAATTTATCAAGATTGATACCGTGGAATCGCTTACGGGAAAGATAACCGTAGATGCAACATTTAGTGGAGATAAAAGCGGAATAAGTTCGGGAAAGTATGAGAATATTACAACAACCGGTGATTTGAAAATTACCGATATGAACCTGAGAATAAAGAATTACTCGCTGGATTTTGTAGGTGTCAATGGGGATTTTAAATTTCACAACAGCGATTTGGTTGTCAACGTTCTTTCGGGAAAGGCTTCAAGCAGTGATTTTGAGTTGAAAGGGTTTTTTAGAAATATTGTTGGCTTTGCGATAAAAGAAAATCAAAGTATCGCGATAGAAGCGAGTTTGAAATCCGATAACATTAATTTAAATGAATTGCTTTCAAACAAAGAGACAGAAGGAAAAGGAGGGAAGTATAAATTGAAATTTTCCGAATTTATTGATGTGAATTTGAATAGTGAAATTCAACATTTAGTCTTTAGAAAATTTGATGCAACAAACATTCATGGTGTGATCAAAATAAAAGATAAAAAAATGGTAGTAGATCCAATTGTGCTTTCCACTATGAATGGAACAATAAGTACAAGCGGACTAATTGATGGTACAGATAGCACCAAACTTTTAATTACTTGTTTCTCGGATGTCAACAAAATCAACATTACAAAAATGTTTGAGAGTTTCGAAAATTTCGGTCAGACTGCCGTAACGGATAAAAATTTAAAAGGTATCGCAACGGCTAAAATCCAATTCGCTTCAATTCTGAGTCCAGAGCTAAAAATGGATTTAGATAAATTATATGTAGGAGTGGAAATGACTATTGAGAATGGCGAGATGAACAATGTAGAGGCTATGAAAAGTTTATCGCGTTTTATTGAATTAAAAGATTTAGAGAATATTAAATTTTCGACTTTAAAAAATCAAATAGAAATAAAAAACCAAGTGATTACTATTCCTAAAATGGAAGTAAAATCGAATGCTATAAATGTTACAGCTTCAGGAACGCATACTTTTAAAAATGAAATTAATTACAGAGTAAAATTATCGTTGAATGAATTGTTGTCTAAAAAAGCAAAGCAAGCTAAAAAACAAAATGATGAATTCGGAGAAGTAGCAGATGATGGTTTAGGAAGAACCAATATTTTCCTTTTAATGACTGGAACAATTGATCATCCAATTATAAAATACGATTCCAAAAGTGCGATAAAGAATGTAAAGAATGATTTAAAAGTGGAAAAACAAACCTTGAAAACGATTTTGAAGGAAGAATTCGGATTATTTAAAAAAGATTCCACTCTTAATAATAAAACTCCGAAGGACAATACAAAGTTTATTATCAAATGGGAAGATGCAGACAAACCAGCTGTTCAGGAAGGGAAAAAAGAATTGAAAAGGCCTAAAAAACCTGAGGAAGAGGATTTTTAGGTTAATAATTGACAACTTTCCCTGCTTTCAACCAAAAAACCTTATTTTCGTACTCCCAAAATTAAGGCACTAAATGAGCATTTATTCGAAAAAGCAACAATGGAAATTGTGGTTGTTTATGGCAGCCATTGTTATTATTGCGGCCTCACTTTGGTACACCAATACCTTGGTGAATAAAATTGCTCATGAGGAACGAGTAAAAGTGAAGTTGTGGGCGGATGCCATCAAAAAGAAAGCAGATTTAGTAAAATATACTAACGAGCTTTTTAACAAAATTAAAATTGACGAACGTAAAAAAGTGGAGCTTTGGGCAGAAGCTACCCGTCAGCTTTCGCAGGACTTAAGCGATTATGGTTTTGTTTTAAAAGTTGTTTCAGATAACACTACCGTCCCCGTCATCTTAACCGATGAGCATGGGACAGTTATTACTTCCCGAAATCTGGATACTGAAAAGGAAAATGATAAAACCTATTTGAAGCTCCAGATGCAAGCCATGCGTGCAAAGCAGGAGCCCATTGAAATTACAATCTATAAAGGACAAAAAAATTATTTATACTACCAAGATTCTAAATTGTTTACTGAATTGAAAAACAATTTAGATGATTTGATTAAATCATTTATTTCTGAAGTTGCAGTGAATTCTGCTTCTGTTCCCGTGATTTATACGGATTCTACTAAACAGAATGTGATTGCTTCAGGAAATATCGATTCATTAAAAATAAAAGATGTTGGTTATTTAAATCAAACATTGTCGCTGATGGCCTCTCAAAATCAGCCAATTGAAGTGGAGTTTGGAAATGGTGGCACTAACTATATTTATTATCAGGAGTCGACATTGTTGACGCAGTTAAAATATTACCCTTACGTAATGTTTACGATTATTGGATTGTTTTTATTGGTTGCATACTTGTTATTCAGTACAGCGCGTAGAGTGGAGCAAAATCAAGTTTGGGTAGGTATGGCAAAGGAAACGGCACATCAACTTGGAACTCCGTTGTCGTCACTCATTGCTTGGTTAGAATATTTGCGTTCAAAAGGGTTGGATCCAGAAACGGCTGCCGAAATTGAGAAGGATGTGAAACGCTTAGAAACAATTACCGAACGTTTTTCTAAAATTGGTTCTGTTCCTAAATTGGATTCCGTTGACTTGGTTCATGTTTTGGATGTTGCAGTAAATTATATGAAATTAAGAACATCTAAAAATGTAATTTTTTCAATTGAAACAGGTAATCAAAAAGAAGTGTTCGGACAATTAAATGTTCCTTTGTTTGAATGGGTGATTGAAAATTTAATTCGTAATGCAGTTGATGCAATGGATGGGAATGGTTCTATTGTGATTACACTTTCTGATCAAACGCAATTTGTATATATTGATGTTGCAGATACAGGAAAAGGGATTCCGAAATCTAAATACAAAACTGTTTTTGAGCCAGGCTATACAACCAAACAAAGAGGTTGGGGTTTAGGTTTGTCGCTTACAAAACGAATCATTGAAAATTACCATTCTGGAAAAATATTTGTTAAGAGTTCTGAAATTGATAAAGGAACAACATTTAGAATTGTTCTGAATAAATAAATCATCCATGTCTAATTTTTTCGAAAAGATTGTTGAGTTTTTCTCAATGGTGAAAATTGCACTCTCACCAATATTAATTTTTACAATTGCTGGAATTGCTTGTTATTTTTGGTTGGAGGGAGCATTGGGTGCTTTTGTTGGTCTTGCTCTGGTTGTATTAGGATTAATGGTTGGTGTTTGGTTGGCAATTTATATTCATAAAAAGCATGGTGCAATAGAATTTAATGCACGCTTAGATGCTACGCCTGAGTTAGATAAAAAAGAAGAAGAAAAAAAATAATGGCTGGCATCTATATTCATATTCCTTTCTGCAAACAAGCCTGCCATTACTGCGATTTTCATTTTTCTACTTCTCTTCAAAATAAAGAAGCCTTTTTGAAAGCACTTCAAAAAGAAATTATTCTTCAAAAAGAGTATTTAAAATCAGAATTGGTTTCAACAGTTTATTTCGGAGGCGGAACTCCATCATTGCTTTCATCAAAGGAGTTGAATGAAATTTTTGATTGTTTGAAAGACAATTTTAATATCAATGTTGATGCTGAAATTACATTGGAAGCCAACCCAGATGATTTAACGGAAGAGAAAATAAAAGCATTAAAAGAGACTTCTGTAAGCCGTTTAAGTATTGGTATTCAAAGTTTTTATGACGAAGATTTGAAATTAATGAATCGTGCACATTCGGCTGAAGAGAGTATCAAGGCTGTGAAGTTGGCACAAGAAAATGGTTTCGAAAACATTACTATTGATTTGATTTATGGTATTCCCGGACTCACAGATCATCGTTGGAGAAATAATTTACAAATTGCTTTTGCTTTGAATGTCAATCACATTTCAGCTTATTGTTTAACGGTAGAACCCAAAACAGCCTTAGCACATCAGGTTAAAAGCGGCTTAATTAAAAATGTGGATGAGCAACAAAGTTCAGAGCAGTTTGAAATTATGTTGGAAGCCATGCATAACAATGATTTTATTCAATATGAAATTTCAAATTTTTGTAAGAATGGAGCATTTTCAAAACACAATAGTAACTATTGGAAAAAGGAAAAATATTTAGGGTTAGGACCTTCTGCACATTCCTTTAATGGTGAAAGCCGTCAATGGAATATTTCAAACAACACTTTGTATATCCAGTCGATTGAAAAAGGAGAATTGAATTTTGAAAAAGAAGTGTTAACAATTGATCAGCGATACAATGAATATGTGATGACATCTTTGAGAACCATTTGGGGCACTTCAATTGATTTTATTAGAACAAGTTTTGGAGAAGATTATTCAAAATATTTTTTAAAAGAAATTGATTTGTATATTAGCACTGGATATGTTACAGAGGACACTCCCTCTCCTGCGGAGAGGGTTGGCGTGAGGTATTATTTATCCGACAAAGGAAAATTAATTGCAGATAAAATCGCAAGTGATCTTTTTAAAACAAATTAATTATGATTTCAAAAATTACACATAAAGGAAAATCATACAATGTTGATTTAGATAAACCAATCGACATTTCTATTCCTTTGCGAACAGGAAAAGAAAATGTGAATGCTTGGTATTCGAATCCGATGACGATTGAGCCTGTGCGTATGGGCGATTGGGTGGGTGATGTAAAGCAAGGCGGTTCTGTGAACTTTAGAAACATTATGTTTAATCCGCATGGAAATGGAACACATACCGAGTGTGTCGGACATATCAGTAAAGAAGATTATACCATCAATCAAACGTTGAAAAAATTCTTTTTCATGGCAGAGGTAATTACTATTTTACCTGATGAATTAGAAAATGGAGATAAAGTAATTACAAAAAAGCACATCGAAAATTGTTTGGGAGAAAAACGTCCGGAAGCAATTATTATTCGCACATTGGATAATCATATTTCTAAAATTAACAAACAATATTCAAATACAAACCCGCCTTATTTGGTAGAAGAAGCTGCAAAGTATATTGATGCTTTGGGAATAGACCATTTGATGATTGATTTGCCATCAGTAGATAAAGAAGTGGATGATGGAAAATTATTGGCGCATCACGCATTTTGGCAATATCCTACCAACACTCAATTGCATCGTACTATAACGGAAATGATTTATGTTCCGAATACAGTTTATGATGGAGTCTATTTGTTAAACATTCAAATAGCGAGTTTCGAAAATGATGCGTCACCAAGTAAGCCTCTGTTATTTCAATTGAATACTGCATTATAAATTCTTCGACTCCGCTCAGAATGACAAAGAAATGTCACGCTGAGCGGAGTCGAAGTGTAATTCAATCTAAACTTAAATTTTTATTATACTAATTGTCATCTTGAGCGGTGTAGAGAGACGAATGGCTACATCGCAAATGTTACTCCAACAGTGAAAGGATAAACTTGAGGTCCTTTGTCTTTTTTGAACAAGCGATTTAATCCGTAGCTTGCAAATATCGTCACATCATTAAATCCAACTCTTGCAACAGCACTGTATTTGAAAGGTTCAAGGTTGAAGTCGTCTTTTTGTTTGATTTTATAATGTTTGTCGTTTGCATCATATTTTTGTTTTGTAACTGCACCAATTCTGTAAGCAATGTCAACTCCAACACCAATGTGCAAATTTTTATTTGGATTTTTGCTGGTGTTGAACTCTAGCATTAATGGAATTTTTAAATAAGTAACATTTAATTTGTTCTTTTTATAATCGATTGTTGAGTCGTTGGATGCTGATAAGTAGGTTGTGTCTCCATTCAAGGAGATGTTGTTTTGGAAAGCATAGCTATTAAAATCAAATCCAAATCCAGTTACGAGGTTTATGTAATTTTTTACAAGGTGGAAATCTTTTTCATAAAGGTTTAATCCGAATTGAATTGATTTAGCATAATCCAATTCTAAAAAACTTGCGCCTGGTCCAAGATCGATGTTGTTTTTATAATCCATCATTCCGTTTACTCCAAACTCAATTCCGTTCCAGTGTTTAAAGTTATCGTTGTAATTGTTAGTAGAATCTTTTTTTGACATTTTACCATGTTTGTTGTCATTGTCTTCATCACCAATAATCATGTAATTTTTACCGCCTAATTTTATTTTTGTTGTGTCGCTAGCTGTTTCAGAACCGGAGCCATCTTTGCTTTCACGAACAGAACCTGCTCCACTAATGTTTACATTTCTATCAACAGGATTTCCTTTGTATATTATGGATCCTGCTCCGGAAACATCAGCATCTATACTTTGAATGGCATTTACTTTTGCATCACCAGCCCCAGATACTTTTGCTTTTATCTTATTTGCTTCAAGATTGGAAGCTTTTAAATTCCCGGCTCCTGATACAGTTGCATCCAGCAATTGAGTGCTTCCTTTTAAAGTAACATCTCCTGCACCGCTGATATCTGTTTTTAGTTCATTCGCTTTTAAATCTAAATGAATGTCGCCTGCACCATTGGTGATAATGTTTAATTTATCGCAGGTTAATTGGTTTTCACTTTTTATATCGGATGCTCCTGAAACATCAAGATTCGTAAGTGATTTTATCGAAATTACAATCTCAATATCATCTACATCTTTAATGTTACCTTCTGTAGAAATCACCAGAATGCCTTCTTTTACTTCTGTTTTAATTTGTGCTTGAACGCTTTCTGGTGCAGATACTTTTACACTGTTGGCATCACTTTGAGTGATTTTAATATTAAATGCATCTCCGGCTTTAATACCTGTGAAGTCGCCAACCGTTCTTACTTGTTGAGCTTCTGCTGTTAAAAAGGATAGACTTGTTAGAAAAGCTAATCCCAGAATTTTTGTTTTTATAGAGTTCATAATTATAGAGTTTTCGTTGTTTTTTTGAATAGGACGTTTGTATTGTTTGGAAAGTTACAGCGCTTTAACTTTACCTGTTTTGCTTAATTTTTGAGTAGGACGACCTGCTTTTTAAAAAGTTACACCCCCGTATTTTTATTTCACCTTATTTAATGAACTATTTGCCTATTTGAAGCAACTATTTGGATTTTTAATGCATCTTTTGATTATTAACAAAGACTTGTGTATTAAGAGTTCTGTTGGATTTTTATATCTAAAGTATTTGTAGCATATTTGTAAGGAAATCGCTTATGAAGAATTTGAAGAAAAATATACTCCTTTCATTTGTTTTATTAATAGTGTGTTCCGTTTCTGCTACCAATATGTATTGGGTAGGCGGAACAGGTTCATGGAATGAAGTGAAGCATTGGTCGTTAACTACTGGTGGGCCTTCAGGAACAACTATTCCAACTGTAAATGATGACGTTTATTTTGACGAAAATTCTTTTTCTGCAGATAAACAAACTGTAAAGGTGACAACAAGTGCAGTTTGTCGGAATATCGATTGGAGTGCCATTGATAACAGAGCTATACTATCCTCAGGTCCTTCAAAAACGTTAATTGTTTATGGTTCTTATAAATTATCTCCTCTTTTATATAATGGATTTTTAGGAAAAACAATTTTTGCAGCGTCTATTTTGAACAATTCTATTTCCACTGCAGGAAAAATGATAATTGGAAATTGGGAGTTCAATGGTTCTGGTTCTTGGATACTGACAGATGATGTAACTACCGAAAAGCCTGTGTCTATAACACTTACAAAGGGCTCGTTAAACACAAATGGAAAAACGGTTTATTGCGGTTCTTTCATTGGAAATTCAGCCCAACAAAGAGCATTGGACCTTTCTTCCTCCGAAATTTTTATTAAAGATAAATGGGATTTTAGTGCTCCCACGCAGCTTACATTTGAAACAGGAACTTCTAGATTAATCTTTGAAGATTCCCTGAATGATAATAAATTCAGAAGTGGAGGCTTGATTTATAATTCTGTGTCTGCGATGGCCGCAGCATGTACCCCTTCAGGAACGCCATGTGCCACTTTCACTATTTCACTAACTTCACAAAATGTAACCTGTAATGGATTATGCAATGGAACTGCTTCTGCAACTGTAGTGCCTGCTGCAGGTCCTTATTCTTATGACTGGAGCCCGGGTGCGCCATTGGGAGACGGAACAGCCAATATTACTGCATTATGTACAGGAACATATACTGTTAGGGTTACTAATACAACAACGGGAGCGTTTTGTTTTTGTTCAATTGCTATTACTGAGCCCGGTGTATTGTTCGATTTTGAATTAGTTACTGTTCCACCTACCTGTAATGGTCTATGTAATGGAACATCTACAGTAGCTGCTTCAGGAGGAACAGGTCTTTATACTTATGCATGGACAATCGGAGGTTTGCCTCCAGGTTTTCCTTTTACAGGAAATGGAAATGATACTGTTGCCGGTGTTTGTGCAGGGAGTTATGATGTAACTGTATCCGATCAGAATGGTTGTACAGGAAGCACTACCATAGTTGTTACTCAGCCTGCAGTTCTTGTTGCTCCCGGTTCTTCTACCAATGTAACATGTTTTGGCTTTTGTAACGGAACGGCTTCTGTTGTTGCATCCGGTGGTTCTCCTCCTTATACTTATGATTGGACCCCTGGTACCCCTACTGGTGATGGAACAGCCAATGTTACAAATCTTTGTCCCGGGTCATATACATGTACCGTTACAGATACTAATGCTTGTACAACAACGTTTGTTGCGGTAATTACACAGCCTCCTATTCTTACACTTACGATGTCGCAGACAAATGCAAGTTGTGGCGGAATATGTGATGGTACTGCAACTGCTACAATCACCGGTGGAACTTCACCTTATACTTATGTTTGGTCGAATGGTTCTACAACAACAACTGCATCATTATCGAATACCATTTCCGGATTATGTGACGGTCTCGTTTCTGTTACAGTTACAGATGCTAATGGGTGTAACTTAACAAATTCGGTTACAATCACTGAGCCTCCCATTTTAGTTGCTACAGCTACTGGCACAAATGTTACTTGTTTTGGATTGTGTAATGGAACAGCTACAGTTGTTGTAGTTGGCGGTAGTGGCGGAAACACTTTTGATTGGACACCAGGAGCACCAATTGGTGACGGTACTGCAACAATTACAGGTCTTTGTCCGGGATCCTACACAGTAACAGTTGTCGATATTAATGGTTGCACCGATACAGGAGTTGTTGTGATTGCTGAACCCACTTTACTGGTAGCAAATTTTACAAGTACAAACTTATTATGTTTTGTTCCTTGTGATGGAACGGCTACTGCTCTTCCTACAGGCGGTACTCCCGGCTATACCTATAACTGGCTTCCCGGAACTCCAACCGGAGATGGAACAACAATGATAACAAATCTTTGTGCAGGCACTTATAGTGTTATTGTAACCGATTTAAACGGCTGTATAGATACCTCAGCCGCTATTGTCATTTCACAGCCGCCTGTCTTAAATGATGGAGCCACCTCTACCAATGTAACATGTAATGGGGCTTGTAATGGAACTGCGACTTCAACACCAACAGGTGGGACGCCTGGTTACACATTCTTATGGATGCCGGGTGGTTTCGTTACTCCAACTATTTCAGGATTGTGTCCTGGGTCGTATACTGTTACAGTAACAGATGCAAATGGTTGTACCAATTCAGGAACTGTTGTCATCACTCAACCCAATGTATTAAACGTAAGTATAGCCACAACAGCATTGGCATGTAATGGTGATTGTAATGCAATTGCAACTGCTACCATAACAGGTGGAACTGCTCTGTTTACTATTGATTGGACACCGGGTGCACCTATTGGTGACGGTACTACAACAATTAGTTCTTTATGTGCAGGACCCTATACGATTAATGTCACAGATGCAAATGGTTGTCCGGCAACAGCTTCTGCCACTATATTTCAACCCACAGCTCTCGTCTTGGCAACCTCTACAACTGATATCAGCTGTTTTGGTGCTTGCAATGGAACCGCTTCGGCAATTGCTGGTGGAGGAACTCCGGGTTATTCTTTTTCTTGGTTGCCAGGAGCATTTACAACTTCTTCTATCAGTGGTCTATGCCCGGGAAGTTATACTGTTACTGTTACCGATTTAAATGGTTGTACAATTTCTGACACGGTTACAATCACACAGCCCACTCAAGTCTTTGCAAATCCCAGCGTTGTTAGTAACATAAGTTGTGCAGGAGTTATTCCATGTGATGGCTCAGCAACAGCTACGCCATCAGGTGGAGTGGGACCTTATTCAGTATTTGATTGGTCACCCGGAGTTATTGCAGGTGATGGAACGCCAACAGTTACTGGCCTTTGTGCAGGAAATTATAACGTAACCATATTAGATGCAAATGGTTGCCCTTCCACAATGCCTGTTACTATTACTCAACCATTGGTTTTAAGTGCGCCAATTACAAGTTCAACTTCTAGTTGTAATATTTGTAATGGTACAGCTACTGTAACTCCAGCAGGCGGTACACCAGGTTATACTTTCTTGTGGATGCCAACCGGACAGGTTACTCAAACTGCAGTTGGATTGTGTCCTAACATTACCTATACCGTTACTGTTACGGATGCGAATGGTTGCATTGCTTCTAGCACTGTTTTAATTATGCAAACCATCATTATCAGCATCACAACTTCTCCTACAACCTTAAGTTGTTTTGGTGCTTGTGATGGAATTGTAACTGCAAATGCAGCAGGTGGAACATTGCCTTATAGTTTTGTTTGGACTGGCCCTACACCCTCCGGCACAACGGTTTCCTTGACTCAAACGGCTACCGGTTTATGTGCCGGAACCTATGTTGTGAATGTTTCTGATGCGGCAGGGTGCTTTAATAGCGACTCTATCACATTTACGAATCCTCCGATTTTAACTATTAGTGCTGTAAGTACAAATGAAACCTGCAGTGGTTCTTGTAATGGAACTGGAACGGCTGCTGGCTTTGGAGGAACTGGGGCATTAAATTATTCTTGGAATACTGTTCCTGTTCAAAATACTGCCACTGCTACAGGATTGTGTTCTGGTACTTATACCGTAACAGTTACTGATGGAAGTGGTTGTACTGCTACTACTTCTATTACTATTACTGGTCCGCCTGCAGTAGTAGATAACGTTACAATAACACCAGCAAACTGTTTATTTGCTGATGGTCAGATTACCGTTGCACCAACGGGAGGAGCTGGTGCAGGAACATATACTTTTAATTGGGGACCAGGTGCTCCAGCCGGAGATGGAACTCCCACAATTACGGGATTACTCCCCGGAATTTACACAGTAGCAATTACAACAGGTGGTTGTACTTATAACTTCAGTTACATCCTAAATAATATTGCCGGTCCTACCACCACCATGTTACATACCAATGTTTCTTGTTTTGGTGCTTGTGATGGAACGGCTAGTGTTGTAGCAGCAGGTGGAGCAGGTGGATATGTTTTTGATTGGACTCCAGGTGCACCTACAGGAGATGGAACAGCTGCTATTACAGGATTGTGCGGAACTATTACCTATACCGTTCAGGTGACGGATGCAGCCGGCTGTATTACCTTTGATTTAGACACTGTAAATAACCCTGCTTTAATTTCACCAAATCAAGTTGTTGTAAACGAAAGTTGTGGAGGCACTTGTGACGGGACTATTACATTGACACCATCTGGAGGAACAGGAACTTATACTTATGTATGGTCTGGCGGATTGCCGCCAACAGCTGGTCAAACAGGATTGTGTGCAAGTGGAAGTCCGTATACCGTTACTATCACAGATGCAAATGGTTGCGATACAACACTTACTATTTCAATTGTTTCTCCTCCAATGTTAATTGTTACACTTTCATCTACAAATGTATTATGCGCAGGTGCTTGTAACGGAACAGCATCAGCAACTGTGGTAGGTGGAACAGGAGCAGGAACATATACTTATGCATGGTCACCAAATCCGCCTCTTGGTCCGCTTTTCCCATTACCAAATGTTGTTGGTTTGTGCCCCGGAACATACGATGTAACAGTTACAGATGGAAATGGATGTACTGCTTCCGATACTGTTACGATTACAGAGCCAGTTGCATTAACTACCATAACATCACAAACAAATGCTTCTTGCTTTGGTGTGTGTGATGGACAAGCGATTGTAACTCCGAGCGGAGGAACTCCTCCTTATACATTTGTGTGGAATCCCGGAGCAATAGCAAATGATACAGCAAGCGGATTGTGTGCGGGAAATTATATTGCAACTGTTACCGATTTTAATGGTTGTGTTTCATCACCTCCAGCAGTAATTATTACCGAGCCTGCGCCAATTCTTCCGAATGCAACATTTGTAAATCCAACCTGTAGCGGTACATGTAATGGAATAGCAACTGCAACTCCAACAGGCGGAACAGGAGTGTATACATATTCTTGGGATGATGGGTTATCACAAACAACCCAAACCGCAGTTGGATTATGTGCAGGAGTTTATATTGTAACGGTAGATGATGGAAACTGTTCGAATATTCAAAGTGTTACTTTAACCGATCCACCAGCTTTAGTTGCAAACGCTTCTGCCACTTCTCCAACTTGTGTTGATGATTGTGACGGTAGTGTTACTTCTAATCCTATTGGCGGAACAGGAACATATACTTATTTATGGAATCCTGGTTCTGTTGTAACACAAACGGTAATCAATTTATGTCCTAATAATTATACTGTAATTGTTAATGATGGTAATGGTTGTGCTGATACACAAGTTGTAGTATTGGCAAATCCTTTAGGTATTGATGTTGTAATTGGAAGTACTCCTGCAAATTGCGGAGCATGTGATGGAACAATATCACTTGTTCCTACCACTGGAACCGGGCCTTATACATTTGTTTGGACAATTGGAGGATTGCCTCCGCCACTTCCTTTTGTAGGAAATGGAACACCAAACGTTACCAATGTGTGCGCAGGATTGTACGATGTTTTAGTAACGGATGCGGATGGTTGTGATTCACTATTCACAATTCCAATGAATAATTCAAGCGGACCAACAGGTGAAACGGTTATCACTACAAGCGCTTCTTGTAATGGAGTATGTGATGGAACAGGCTCAGTAACTCCTATTGGTGGCATAGCTCCATACACGTTCTTGTGGAATGATGGCCCGCCAGCAACTGCATTGGATACTGCTTTTGGATTATGTGCAGGAAATTATTTTGTTCAGGTTACTGATGCTAGTGGATGTATTCATTTTAGTCCGGTTACTATCATTGAGCCAACTCCAATCGTTCCGAATGAAGTGATTACAATGGCACTTTGTAGTAATATTTGTACAGGTGCAATTGTGGTTACACCAAGCGGTGGAACAGCAGGATATACTTATTTCTGGGCTCCGGGAGTAATAACAGGACAAGGAACAAATAGTGTTTCAGGATTATGTGCTGGCACCTACACATTAACAATTACGGATGCGAACTCATGTGTGCAGGTAGATTCATTTGTTGTGGGACAATCTACTCCGCTTTTAGCAACAATTAATTCAACTAACATCTCTTGTTCTTCTGCTTGCAGTGGAATTGCATACGTTAACATTAGTTCAGGAACAGGTCCATATACAATTCAATGGAACGATTCATTCGGACAAACTAATGATACAGCATCAGCATTGTGTGCTGGAAATTATTCTGTTGATATAACTGATGCATTGGGTTGTACAATTACTTTAAATATTACAATTACGTCAACACCACCTGTTTTAGCAAATGCTGTAATAACGGCATCCACATGCGGATTGTGTGATGGGACTGCTGGACTTACTCCTATAGGTGGTACAGCAGGTTATACTTATTTGTGGAGCAACGGACAAATAACTTCATCTGCTTCAGCTTTATGTTCCGGTTTATATACAGTTGATATTACAGATGCGAATGGTTGTGTTACCAGCGTAGCTATTCCTGTAAATAATATTGGTGGACCAACAAGTGCAACAATCGTTTCAACAAATATTACTTGTAACGGACTGTGCAACGGTGTAGTTACTTCAGTTACCCCTGTTGGTGGAACGGCTCCTTACACCTTCTTGTGGATTGGAAGTGGTGCAACAACTTCATCTGTGGGAAGTTTGTGTGCTGGAACTTATTTTGTACAAATCACAGATGCAAATGGTTGCTCATTAATTGATTCAGTAATTATTACGGAGCCTGCTGCAATTTCTGCAAATCAAGTAATACTTGCAGCAACTTGTGGACTGTGTGATGGTTCTGTTGTTCTTGCTCCTACTGGTGGTGCAGGTGGTTATGCTTATTTATGGAATACCGGTGCAACAACTTCTTCGTTAGCAAGTTTATGTGCAGGTGTTTATTCGGTTGATATTACCGATGCTGCAGGTTGTATAATAAATGTAGTAATAACAATAAATAGTCAGAGCGGTCCCACACTTGTTGCCTCTTCAACATCTGTTACTTGTAATGGTTCATGTAATGCAACAGCGAGTGTTGTAGCTTTAGGTTCTTCTCCTTTTGCATATTTGTGGACACCAACTTTACAAACAACACCTATTACAACTGCAATACTTTGTGCAGGAACTTATTTTGTTCAGGTAACGGATAATGCAGGATGTGTGACGATTGCATCAACTACTATTTCTGAACCTGATTCAATTGGATTCAGTGTTGCAAATGCACAAGATCCATTATGTAATGGAAATGCAAATGGATCCATCACCGTTATTCCTTTCGGAGGAACATTGTCTTATGCATACTCATGGACACCGACTCCGGCACTTGGACAAACTACTGGAACAGCAATTAATTTAGATGCAAATACTTATGTGGTAACTGTTACAGATACCAACGGTTGTGTTGCAACTCAAACCATCACATTGGTAAATCCTGTTTCTTTAACAATCAGTAGCACATTTGTTCCTTCTAGTTGTAATACAATTCCCGATGGTTCAATTGATGTAACTGTTGGTGGTGGAACTCTTCCATACGCTTATCAATGGAGTGGTGGCTCAACAGCAACCACTGAAGATCTAGTAGGAGTTTTGAGTGGAACCTATACAATAACAGTTACCGATTCGAATTCATGTACAATTGCTGACACAATTATTTTATTGCCAAATCAAACGGTGATTGCAGTTGCAGGAAACGATACTGCTTTTTGTCAATCAAGCGCAGTTACTTTGAGTGCTGCTACAAGCGTAAACGGAACTTCTTTTCAGTGGTTTGATATGAGCGGAACGCTTTTAGGTTCTTCTGTAACATTAACATTTAATCCTCCTGCAGGAACAAATAGTTTTTATGTAGTGGTGGATAATGGCACAGGTTGTACTGATAGCGATACAGTTGATGTTACCGCTAATCCTCTGCCGAATGCCAATGCAGGTACCGATGTTACAATTGTAATTGGCGCAACTACAACTATTGGCGGCAGTCCGACCACAACTACCGGTGGTGCTACAATAGCATGGTTGCCGGCAACTGGTTTGGATAATGCAACAGCATCTAATCCGAATGCTAACCCAACTACAACTACTACTTATACTGTAACAGTAACTTCTGCTCAAGGTTGTACTGCGGTGGATTCGGTTGTTGTAACAGTTCGTCCTACAATTATTTTCCCTGATGGTATTTCTCCGAATGCAGATGGTGCAAACGATGAATGGATTATTGATGGAATTGATTTGTTTCCTGATTGTGTAGTTGAGGTGTACAATCGTTGGGGTGAATTATTGTTCCAATCAATTGGATACAAAGAGAATTGGAATGGAACTTATAAAGGACAATTATTACCTGTTGGAACATACTATTATGTGATTGACTTGAAAGATGAATTATTCCCAGATGCTTACACAGGGCCAATAACTATATTGAGATAAAATGAAAAATAAAATTCTCATATTTATTTTCGTAGTTAGTTTTGTAAAACTAACTGCTCAGCAATTGCCCCACTATAGCAATTACATGATTAATGATTATGCAATGAATCCTGCAATAGGAGGAAGTGATTCTTATTTTGAAGGTGTATCAAATAATCGCTATCAGTGGATTGGAATTACTGATGCTCCACGTACTTATATTTTAAGTGTGAATGGCCCGACTAAAAATTTAAAAATGGGCTTGGGTGGTTTACTCTTTACAGATATTGTTGGACCAACTCGGAGAACAGGTTTGTATGGATCTTATGCTTATCATTTGAAAGTGGCTGATAAAGTAAAAATATCTTTAGGAATTTCTGCTGGGTTGTTACAATTCACGGTTGATGGTTCAAAAATCACTTTGCGTGATCCTTCTGATTTGGTTATAAGCAATGGTTTGCAATCTGTGCTGATGCCTGATTTCGGAGCGGGAATTTATGCTTATTCTACAGATAAAAAGTGGTATGTAGGAGCGAGTGTTCCACAAATTTTGCAGAACCAAATAAAGTTCTTCGATAACTCAACAACTTCACTTAGTAAATTGGCAACACATTATTATGTAACTGCAGGATATAAATTTACGATTACGGAAGATCTCAAATTAGAGCCATCTACTTGTTTAAAATATGTAAAACCGGCACCATTCCAATTTGATTTAGGATTAAGAGCAATCTACCAAGAGAAACTTTGGATAGGAGGCGCATTTCGTTATCTAGATGCTGTTTCGGCAATGATAGGTTATACCATGCAAGAGAATATTACCTTTGCATATTCGTATGATTTTACAATGACAAATATTAAAAAATACAGCACAGGTACACATGAGTTGATGATTGGAATAAAATTCCATAAGATGAAGGAAAACAAAGATGCTGTGAAGATGCAGTAGTTGTTTTTTAAGGTTTTGGATCCTGTTTTACAGAAAGTAAAACGGGATTTTTATTTTAGGAAGAATTGCATAATTCATCACATAAAGTTTTTAACTTTGAAAACATATTCTATTTTCAATTGTATTATCAATATTAAACTAAAATCGATAAAACTATGTTAATCAAAAAAATCAAAACATTAGCTGGTGCTTTTGTTATTGCAGCTATCACTAGCTCATCAGTAAATGCACAACAATTAAAAGTTCCTGCACCAAGTCCATTACAAACAGTTAAACAAGCATTTGCTTTGTCAGATATCACTCTTGAATATTCTCGTCCAAGTGCAAAAGGCCGTGTTATTTATGGTGATGTTGTTCCTTTTGGAAAAGTATGGCGTACAGGTGCAAACGGTGCAACTAAAATAACTTTTGGAGAAGATGTAAAAGTAGAAGGGACAGAAGTAAAAGCTGGTACGTACGCAATTTATTCAGTTCCAAATATAGATAGTTGGGAGATTATGTTGTACAAAGATTTAACCATGGGTGGAGATGTTGCTTCTTACAAAAAAGAAAACGAATTGCTTCGCTTTGTTGTAAAACCAACTGCTATGACAGAAAAAGTGGAAACATTTACTATAGATATAGCAAATGTTACTTCAAATAGTGCAAATGTTGAATTGGTTTGGGAAAAAACACGTGTTGCATTTAAAGTAACAGCTGACATCGATTCAAAAATTATGAAAACAATTGAGTCTACTGTAGTGAAAGATAGCAAGCCATATTACCAAGCTGCAAGTTATTATTATGAAAATGATAAAGATTTGAAACTAGCAGCTGAGTGGGTTGATAAAGCAATTGCAAACAATCCGAAAGCATATTGGGTGGTATTGTTAAAAGCAAAAATTCAATTCAAAGCAAAAGATTTAAAAGGAGCAGCTATTTCAGCTGAACAAGTTAAAGTATTAGCAAAAGAAGATCAGAATGATGATTACATCAAAATGGCGGATAAGATTATCGCTGATTGTAAGAAATAAAATAACTGTATTGTTATTGATAAAAAATCCTGCAACAAGCAGGATTTTTTATTTTATACCTTTTTCTTGTTTAAGAGAGACTGAATTAAAAAAGCGAATCCCATTACCAATAAACAGCCAATCACATTTAGCCATAAAAAGGCTGTTAAGTCAACAGTCCAAGCATATACGATAAAAAGTTCAGCAACAATAGCTGCATAAAAAACAGCTGTTCCATTTATCTTTTTCATGTAAAAGGCTACGAGAAAAACACCTAAAATGGTTCCGTAAAATAACGACCCTAAAATGTTTACTGCTTCTATTAAATTGCCAAGTTTGCTGGCATACAATGCTGTGATAATACAAAACACTCCCCAAAGAACTGTTGCCCATCTGGATGCGGATAGGTAGTTTTTGTCGGACTCCTCTTTTTTGAAAATACGTTTGTAAAAATCCACAACGGTTGTGGATGCTAATGAATTTAGGCCACTGGCAGTTGAGCCCATGGCTGCTAAAAAAATAATCGCAATTAATAATCCGATAATTCCTATTGGTAGTTGTTCTGTAACAAAAGTTAAGAAAATAAAATTAGTGTCGTTTACATCTGCTTTGGGATTGTTTTTTGTCATCAGCGTTGTCACTTCTTTTCTGATGGAGTTGCTTTTTTTATCCGCTTGTTGTACTTTAATACGGGCAGCATCAATAGCCCCTTCATTGTTGCTGTGAACTGCTTCTACTAAGGAATTCACTTCTGTTAATTTTTCTTCGTGAGCCAGGTGATATGCTTTTTCGAGTTGCTGATATTCGTTTTTGTAGCTGCTGTTTTCAATTCTATTTACTTCTACCTTATTGAAAAAAATAGGAGCTTGATGAAATTGATAAAAGGCAAAAACCAATACACCTATCAATAAAATAAAAAACTGCATTGGTATTTTAATGAGTCCATTCATGATTAAACCCAATCTGCTTTGTGCAATTGATCTACCTGTTAAATAGCGTCCCACTTGCGATTGGTCGGTGCCGAAATAGGAGAGTTGTAAAAAGAAACCGCCAATGATTCCCGACCAGATATTGTAACGATTATTCAAATCAAAGGTGGTATCGATAGCATTTAGTTTTTCCATTTTACCGGCAATGTTTAATGCATCCGTAAAACTCACATTCTCGGGCAAGAGGTGAACTACCATATAAGCGGCTAAAAATAGTCCTGCAAAAATAATGCTCATTTGAAGAAGCTGGGTGTAGGAAACAGCTTTTGTTCCGCCATAAACAGTATATGTGATAACTAATAATCCATTTGCTATAATTGTGTATGTAATGTCAATGTTTAAAATGGTTGAAAGAATAATCGCAGGAGCATAAATGGTTATTCCTGTTGAAAGCCCTCGTTGTAATAAAAATAGAAATGCGGTGAGCGAACGTGTTTTATTATCAAATCGTTTTTCTAAATATTCATAAGCGGTGTATACATTTAACTTATGAAAAATTGGAATGAATGTGATACATAATACCACCATTGCTAAGGGTAAACCAAAATAGAACTGAACGAATCGCAACCCATCCGAATAACCTTGTCCGGGTGCTGATAAAAAAGTAATCGCACTTGCTTGTGTTGCCATTACCGATAAACCTACATGATACCAAGGTAGTTGTCTATCTGCTAAAAGGTAGGTGTCAATATTTTTTGCACCACGACTTTTCCATACACCATAAATGATGATGGACAGCAAGGTGATGCTTAATACCAACCAGTCAATTAAACTCATTTATAATGTTGGGTAAAAAAATAAAGAAATACAATAACACATATCAATACACCAATCACTAAAGCATAAACATTTTTCCATGATTTTAAAATTGGCGATTTGTCTTCTTCCTTCTCCATGTTTAATTGTTTTTAGGAATACTCAATAAGTTTGCAAACAAGCGGTAAGCACCTGGAATACCAGCAGGCAGCTCTCGGAAGAACACCAGACCCGTATAAACAAAATTTCCTTTACCATAGTTGCCTACGATTAAACTTCCATCACTTGCTTTTTCGTTTGGATCTTTTATGCTAAAAATAGTTTCATATTGTTTGTCGATTTCAGTTGCAAAATAAATTCCTCGTTCCTGAATCCAGCCATCAAAATCTTTTTGTGTGATCTTATTCGGGAAGTTTAAAACAGAATGTTTCTCATTATTGAATTGCACATCTGCTTTTTCATCTGTGACTCTGTCGCGTGAAATGGTAAACGGATAAGGTCCAATGTTCGCTTTTACGGGCCCAATACGATTGTTGGTGTTGTATTGCACAATTAAATTGCCTCCGTTTTTTACATAATCCATTAATTTTGTATAATGCATTTGCAAACGGTCGTTGGTGTTGTAAGCTCTTATACCTGTAACTATTGCATCGTATTTGGACAAATTTTCGTTTGTCAATAACGCATCATCCAAAATTGTTACTTCATATCCGATTTGTTTCAAGCAAGCTGGTACGTCATCTCCAGCTCCGGGAATATAGCCAATTTGAATTCCTGTTTTCTTAACATCGATGTTTACCAATCCTGCCTCTGCATCACTTAAAATAAATTGATAAGGAATATGATCGTATTCTATTCGCTTGATGCTTTTGTTGTAGAATTTGTTTTCGATATTTAGAGTTGCTTCCACATGTCCTTCTTTTGCTGTTTTATCCATAGAAACAATTGCCTCAAGAGTTACTTCATCTCCTTTGTTTGTTAATTTGAATTCAGGGTTTGTTATTGTAATTTTCCATCCTTCGCTAGCTTTTAATTCTAGTCTGCCGTTAATATTTGCTTTGTTAGCTTTAATGGTGAGCGAAATTGTTTTTGTTTGCCCATTGTTAAATACAAATACCTTTTCGGAAAAGTTGACCGTTGCAGGAGGAAGGATTTCAAACGGACGATAAATTTCTCCTTTCACGGGATCGGTGTATTTATAAATCAATTCACGATCAATCGTAAGGTTTAAATCTTGAATAGAAATATGAAATTGCACTTTTGTGTTTGATTCGTTTTCTGGTTGTCCGATGAGTAAAGGTTTTTTTACAGTGTAAATTCCAATGTCATGCTTTTCGTTTAACCAATATGGATTAGAGTAAGAAACTGTATTAGCTATTTTTTCTTTACGTTTGAATGTGTATAATTCATTCGGTTTTAAAACCAGTGAAGTTGTAGTGTCACTTTGTTGTATAAATGAAACCCGATTTAATTTTACTTCATTTTTATTTCTGTTGATGATTTGTGTTGTAATTAAAACTTCTTGTTCGGATATGCCAATGTAATTATCTGCGGAAGCTTCCATCCATAAACCGGAACAAGCCAATAACAGATTCTCAATTTCTTTTAGTTTTAATTTTTTCCAATATTTAACAGAAGCGTCTTTTTCATCCAGCAGTTGTAATTGCTTGTAAATAGAAACGAGTGCTGGAATAGAATTTTCTGGTGCAAGCGGACTGTAAGCATTTAAACAATCCGTAATTAGTTTCTGTAGTTTATCTTGCCCTTTTAGTTTTGTCCAGCTAGTAGAAATGCCTTCAAATAAATCTGTTTTAGCGCTATCACCTTTGAGTAATTTAAAATACTCGGTGTTGGAACCGCGTTGTTTTGCTGAGCCAAAGCCTTGACTTTTATGGCAAGAGCGACTTCTCGCAGCAATTTCTCCATAACTTTCTCCCAGCAATGAATTGTAGGCTCCTACATCAATTTTTAGTTGGTTGCTATTAGTTGTGTTGGTTGCACCAAAATTAAAGGTGTTCCAAAAAATGCGTTTGGCTTGCCATGCTTCTGTGTATTTTAATTGTTCTGGAAATTTTGTGATATCTGCAGCTGCATCAAAAGCCTCAACGGCAAGTATGGCAGAAGCTGTATGGTGGCCATGTCCTCCTTCGCCAGTTGTAGGAAAACGGCAAATAATTACATCGGGTTTGAATTTGCGGATAGTCAAAACCATATCCGCCAAAATGCTGTCTTTGTTCCAAAAAGAAAATGTTTCTTCCGGATTTTTAGAATATCCAAAATCATTCGCCCTTGTAAAAAATTGTTCTGCACCATCTATTCTTCTCGCTGCAAGTAATTCTTGTGTCCTTATCAAGCCCAATAGTTCGCCTTGTTCTTTGCCTACTAAATTTTGTCCGCCATCACCTCGTGTTAACGAAAGATAACCTGTTCTAATATTTCTTTCGTTAGCCAAATAGCCTAGTAATCTGGTATTCTCATCATCTGGGTGAGCAGCAATGTATAACACACTACCAAGCGTGTTTAGTTTTTTTAATCCCTGAATAATTTGTGCCGAATTTAAGGAAGCTGAGATTTGACAGTAGCTATAAATGTTTATTAGCAGTAGCGAAAGTGTTAAAACTAATTTTTGTATCATTTGCATATTTTTTTAGTGAACTAGATTTTGAAGGTACTAATTATTCCAATACCATTAGGAGCTAGATCTGTCAATTTATGTTATGATTTATTTAAAGAAAGTATATATTTGTAAGATGAAGGTTAAAATTCTGATTCTAATTATTTTTATATCAACTAAAACGGTTGCACAACCTTTTGTCGACATTCTTAATTTTAGCTACCAAACATTTTCTGCAAACTATGCGGATAGTACTCAGTGGAAAAATAAAACAGACGATTATTTTCTGAATTTTTTTCTGCCTAAGAATTTCAAAAACGGACACACCTTGTTAATTAGAGTAAATGCAGAGTTGCTCAATTCTACTATTAGTCCCGATTCGTCTTATTCAAACCGATTGTCAAGTATCTCTATGCCTATTGGAATGAAATTTTTATATGGAAATAAAAAATGGGAAACGGTTGTATTGGTTATTCCTAAAGTAGCTTCCGATTTTAAAGATAAAATAGATGCATACGATTATCAATACGGAGGCGTGTTTATGCAGCATTATGTTCCGAATGATAAATTGAAAATAAAAGCTGGTTTATACTACAACCGAGAAGCATTTGGAAATCTTTTTGTTCCTTGGGTAGGGGTGGATTGGAAAATAAACAAACGCATGAGTATTTATGGTTTACTGCCTGTAAACTATAAGGTGGAATTTAATTTAATGAAAAATAAATTGTACACAGGTTTGAATCTAAAAGCCTTTACTCGTTCCTTCCGATTGTCAGAAAAAAATAATCACGATTATGTGCGTTATGACGAGTTGCAAGTGAAATTATTTGTGGATTACTTTGTTGCTCCAAAAGTATTGTTGTTTGCTGAATTGGGTTATTCGTTGAGCAGAAGTCCGTGGTTGCATAAGTATGGAACAAATGATAATAAAGTACCTAATTATACCAACCCGCTGTATGCACCTATAAAAAACTATCCTATCATTAGTGTTGGATTTGCTTATCGTGTAAGGTTTGATTTGGAGAAAAAAGAAGAACAGAAAACGGCTATGCTAATGCCTGCATTTTAATAAACAACAATCTTCGAACTATAGCCACATTGGCTTTCTGTTGCGAATGAAAATAACCAAACCCATGTCAAAAAAGAAAAAAATCCTTTACGTTCTACTTATAGTTTTTGTCATCATTCAATTCATTCGCCCTGAAAGAAACCTTGGAAAACGCGAAACGGAAAACACCATTTTTGTTTCAACCGAAGTTGGACAAATTATACAAACGTCCTGTTTTGATTGCCATTCCAATTATACCGTTTACCCTTGGTATACCAACATTCAACCTTTCGGCTGGTGGATGAATCATCATGTAAATGAAGGAAAGGATGAATTGAATTTTTCTGAATTTGAAACCTATTCCTTAAAGCGAAAACTTCATAAGTTGGAAGAAATAAAAGAAATGATTGATGAAGGAGAAATGCCATTGAGTTCATACACGCTCATTCATGGAGATGCAAAATTAAGTTTGGAACAGAAAGAAATACTTTCGAAATGGGTAGTGGAAACGCGCGCCTATTTGGCTGATACATTGTCTCGCCCTAAGCTATAAAAATTTCATATCTATCACAAAATGTGATAGTTGTGGGACTTTTTCTCTATTCGTCAAATTAAAATCATATCACTTTTTTTCGTATATTTACACTGCTATAAATTAATAGAAAAACAGAATGAACATAACAGCAGAACTAGTTTTAGAAGCCTTAAAAAACGTAGAAGATCCCGATTTGAAGAAAGATTTGGTGACACTAGGAATGATAAAAGATTTAGTGGTAGATGGTAAAAATGTAAATTTTACTGTTGTGCTTACAACTCCTGCATGTCCGATGAAAGACATGATTCATAAGGCTTGCGTAAATGCCGTGTTGCACTTCGTAGATAAGGATGCAATTGTAAAAGTAAACATGACTGCTAATGTTACTTCAGGAAAAGTAAATACAGGCCCCTTATTACCTCATGTAAAAAATATTATTGCAGTAGCATCAGGGAAAGGTGGCGTTGGAAAATCAACTGTAGCTTCCAATCTGGCTGTGGCTTTGGCTAAGCAGGGTGCGAAAGTAGGTTTGGTAGATGCGGATATTTATGGTCCATCACAAACAATTATGTTTGATGTGGTGCATGAAAAACCAATGATAAAAGTAATTGATGGAAAAAATAAAATTATTCCTGTTGAAAGTTATGGAGTAAAATTATTGTCTATCGGATTTTTTGCAGATACGTCACAAGCTATTGTATGGCGAGGACCAATGGCTGCAAAAGCATTAACTCAAATGTTTGCAGATGCAGAATGGGGAGAATTGGATTATATGATAATAGATTTACCTCCAGGAACAGGTGATATTCATTTGTCGCTCGTAGGCGCAATTCCGTTGAACGGAGTGGTGATTGTAAGTACACCTCAGAATGTAGCTTTGGCTGATGCTCAAAAAGGAGTCGGGATGTTCCAAATGGCTTCCATTAACGTGCCTGTATTGGGTATTGTAGAAAACATGGCCTATTTTACTCCGGCTGAGCTTCCGGACAATAAATATTATATCTTTGGTAAGGACGGAGCAAAAAAACTTGCGCAGAAATTGGGTGTGCCACTTTTAGGAGAAATTCCATTGGTACAAAGTATTTGTGAAGCAGGAGATGCTGGTCGTCCGGCTGTGCTGCAGGAAAGCACACCTCAAGCATTGGCATTTATGGAAATGGCAAGCAATGTGGCACAACAAGTATCCATTGTGAATAGCCAAAGAGGTGTTGAAAAAGAATTAGTGAATAGTTAATTTTGAAATAGTAAAAAAATAATGATAGATAGTTTGTCAAAAAGAGTAGAAGAAGCATTAGACCAGATCCGTCCGTATTTGCAAGCGGATGGTGGAAACGTTTCATTGGTAGAAATTACAGATGAGTTTATTGTAAAAGTAGAATTGCATGGTGCATGCAAATCTTGTTCTATGAGTATGATGACAATGAAAGCAGGTATTGAAGAATCTATCAAAAGATCGGTACCCGAAATCAAAAGTGTGGAAGCCGTTAATTTATCGTTAGCAATATAGGTAGCTCGCAGATCTCGCAGATTTTCGCAGATTTATTATATGTGTATTGGCATAATTAGTAACAATAATTTAAAAATTTTAGAATTCATTATCATCTAGAGAGGGGTACGTGTTTGTAAAATAAAAAAAATCATTCAATGAAATACCTAATTACTCAATCACCCAATCACTTAATCACCTTATCACTTATCACTTTATTATTTGGTGGATGTACTCCTGAAATTGAGATGCCGGAGCCAAGTGCAGGCGATGCAGATTTTTCAAAGATGATTGCCGTTGGAGGAAATTATTTGGCAGGCTATCAGGATGGGGCTTTGTATGAAAAGGGACAACGACTTTCTATTCCTGCATTGTTAGCAGAGCAATTTAAATTGGTAGGCGGACCAGCATTCGGTCAAGCTTTGATGCCCGATAATAATGGTTTAGGTGTGAATAGCAAACTTTGGGAAAGCTGGTTCATTACTCCAAGTCATTTAGGAAATAAAACAAATTGTCAGGGAATCACTTCTTTGTCTCCGATAAAAAATACAATTTCAATTTCTGCAGCAACTCCTTATTTAACAGATATGGCAGGAAATAGTGTGCAGAATTTAGCTGTTCCATTCGCAAATCTTTCAGATTATATGAATCCAGCTTTTGGATACAGTTCCAATCCTGGAAATACAAACCCTTATTATGCACGTATAGCAAGCAATCCTGGTGTTTCTACTTTGTACGAAGATGCTCGTCAGCAAAATGCAAGTTTTATAACTGCTTGGTTGGGAATGGAAGATATTTACAATTTTGCAAGTAGAGGAGGAACCGGAGCAGCAATTCCTTCTGCAACAAGTTTTGCAAATTATTTAGATACTATTCTAGGAGGATTAACTGCAAACGGAGCAAAAGGTGTGATTGCAAACATTCCTGATTTTAGAAATTATCCTTATTACACTTTGGTTGCTTGGGACAATGCAGTATTAGTTCGCCAAACACAAGTAGATTCATTAAATGATATTTATACTACTTCCGGATTGACTCATCTTAGTTTTGAACTAGGCAGAAATGGATTTGTAATTAACGATGCAGCTGCAGTTGGTGGAGTGCGTCAATTGCATGCAGGTGAATACATCACGCTTTCTGTTCCAATCGATTCAATGAAATGTTACAAATACGGATTATTTTTTGAAACATTGAACGATAGATATGTTTTGGACAGTTCAGAAGTGTATGAAATTGATCAGGCAATAAATTCTTACAACGCTGTAATTGCGCAAAAGGCCATACAATATAATTTAGCATTGGTAGATATGCATTCCTATATGAACACTGTATTTACAGGAATCAAATGGAATGGTGTTGATATGAATACTGTTTTTGTAAGTGGAGGATTCTTAAGTCTGGATGGTTATCATCCTAATCAAAAAGGATATTCACTCATTGCAAATGAATTCATCAAGTCGATTAATACAAAATACAATGCCTCTATTCCAGAAGTATATTGTGCCGAATGCGATGGAGTGAAATTTCCTTAATAATTTTCTTAGTAGTTCCAAATGAAAAAACTAATACTCTTCATTTTATTATTTCCTACATTTTTATTCTCTCAATCGGGAACATTTGATGTAGTTTATACGACTACCGATAGTGCGGTTTACGATACACCAGGTGCTTTTATGTCTATTCATACTACCATTCATAATTTATCTTCTACTGATAGTGTTGAACTAAATATTTTGAAACAATTCGTTGATATTCCTACTACATGGGAAACTGCAATCTGTACGGATATTTGTTATCCTTCTACTATTAGTTCTGTCAATTTATCTATTGCTCCAGCTGATAGTCAGGAATTTGTTTTTTATTTTTATACGGATTTAATTCCTGATAGTGGCTATGTAAAAGTTTTATATAGCAATTTGAATGTGCCGAGTAATACAGTTTTGCATGGCTATCATGGAATCACCTTGTCTCCTTTAAGTATTTCTGAAAAAGAGGAAACATTGTTTTCTGTTTACCCAAATCCATCATCTGATAAAATTCACTTGAAAACAAATTCTACTGGATTGTATACTATTCTAGATGAATTTGGAAGGGTTGTTTTGACTGGGGAGATAACATCAGGGCAATTTGTCATTTCAATAGAGTCACTCTCAAAAGGCTTTTATCTGTTGAATCTTAATGGGGACTCTGTTATAATCGTAAAGCAATAATTCTTCCTGATTAAACAAATTTATTCTTAGACTTACCCTTTTCAATTTTTTGCTTCCTCTATTCTTTTCTACTCTACTATTTTACCATTAAGAGCAAACGAATTCCCTATATTCACTCAAAGTTTATATATTAATTTAATTCTTTCACAAAAAATGTGTCTTTTTACTACCAATGCTATTATGGTATTAAACAGATACAAATGATAGCAACAAATATGATAGAATTCAGCTATTATAAACAAACAGTTGAGCAGATTAATGCGGAGATGGAGCTTGTAAAAACTGCCCAAAGCAATCCTCGTAGTTTCGAACCTTTGTACAAACGCTATTATAAACAAATAGTCGCTTATGTATATCATCGGATAGAAAGTAAAGAGGAGGCGTTTGAAATTACTGCTCAGGTATTTTATAAAGCCTTAGAAAATCTTCCTAAGTACAAAAATCAAGGTGTTCCTTTTTCCGCATGGCTCTTTAGAATAGCTAGCAATGAATTAAACATGAGGTTTAAGAAAAGCAAAACAAATCGAGTAGTAGATATTGACGTAGCAGGTTTTGAAGAACTAAAAACTGATATGGAGGAAACGAATGATTATTTAGATAAAAATTTATTCGAAGCTTTAAGTGAACTCGAAGTAGAGGAGATGGAATTGATTGACATGCGCTTTTTTGAAAAGCGTCCCTTTAAAGAAATTGCCGATATCTATGGAATAGGCGAAAGTGCTTGTAAGATTCGCGTTTATCGAATCATTGAAAAGTTAAGAACGAAACTTAAAAATAGTTAAGACGATGAAAAAAATCATAATCAAAAAGGACAAAGAAAAAATTTCCGAGCAGGAGATGCAACAGAATATGAATTTTGATAAATTTATCTCTGGTTACGTGCCACCAGTAAAAGGTTGGCTGTCTTCAGGAATTAAACTATATACTTTAATTGCTTCAGTTGCTGTATTATCTGTTATTGCAGGTTATTTTATTCTGAATGCAAATAAAGACGGTGAGTTTGTCGTTTCTCGATTTGTTAATCCTCCAGTTGAAACTTTAACTATTCTTTCTAATAGCTTTGTTGTGAACTCAGAAGTGGATAGTACAATTGTTTACGCTACAGGGACTATTATTACTATACCTTCAGGCGTTTTTTCAGATGAAGAAGGTGAAGATGTAAAAGGAAAAGTAGAAATTCATTACAGAGAATTTCATGACGCTATCGATATTCTGCTTAGCGGGATTCCAATGAATTATGATTCTGCCGGAATAACCTACCAATTGGAGTCGGCAGGTATGTTTGAAATTACTGCTACACAGGATGGAAAGCCAGTAACTTTAAAGCCAAACAAATCCTTGATTGTAAATATGGTGTCGCACACCAATAATCCAACAGATTATAATATTTATAATTTGGATACTGTAAAACAAAAGTGGGAATATATTTCAGAAAACACCGCTAAAAATAATACTTGTATTTCTGCATTTGAAGATAGAATAAGGGATGTTACTAAAACAAGCAATGAGATAAAAGCTTTTATAGTAGCTGAGAAACCAATTCTTCCGAAAAAATCAAATCCAGAACGTGATAATTTTAGTATTGATTTTGATAAAGATGAATTTCCAGAATTAGCTGTATTCAGTGGCTTAAAGTTTGAACCTACAGATAAAAAGTACAATTCGGACTTGTCGAAAAAAATATGGGAAGAAGTACTTGTTGAAAGATGTGAAGATAATGAGCATTACAAAGTAACGTTTAGTTCAAGCAAGGAATCGCATAGCTTTAAAGTAATACCTGTTGTAGATGAAATGGGATATGAAGCAACCATGAAAGATTTTGCCGTTAAACAAAAGAAATATCAAGAGCGATTAGCTGAAAAGAAAAGAGTTGGTGCTAAAGCAACAGATTCACTTTATAAAATAAATCGTGTATTTAATAGAGTTGCTGAAAGAGGTGATTTAAACGAACGATTCAATAGTTTTATTAATGATAGTTATAATGAATCTTCTAAAGATTTACTGGCATATCGTACTTTTGCAGTAAGCAAACTAGGAATTTGGAACAGTGATAAGCCTTTTCCATTCTTTTCTTTAGGACGAGGTAAGTATTTAGCAACATTTGTTAGTAAAGACAATCAACCTTTGGTGTTAAAATCTGTTTATTTAATAAGACGAGAGATAAATAGTACTTATTTGATTTCAAAAAACAATTTTGGCGCTTTCCCTTTTAAAGCAGAAGCCGTGGATGTGATGGTAGGAATAACGGAGGAGAATCAAGTGGTATATTTAAAAGATAATGAATTGAAAACAGTAATATTTAAAGGGTCAACTATTACTTTCAAAATGAATAAATTGGATGAAGGTGTTGTTAGTTCTAAAGAATTGAAGAATCTATTAAAGATATAAAGGTGATTTACCGCATAGCTATATTATTGTTTATTACAACAGTTTGTCAAGCTCAAAAACTTGACAACACTGTTGTTTTTAAGGTGCGTTCTAAAGCTACTCAGTGCAAAATAGTTTGTAAAAACTCTTTTTTCTTTTTGGAAATAAATAATCCTATTGAAATTAAATTAAAAGGAAGAAACAAAAATATCTCAGTTGAAGTATCAACAGGAGGTAAGGTAATGTCCGTAGAAAAGGACACCTATTATATTCGCTTTTTGAGACCAGGGGCTGCAGTTATTTCTGTATATCTGTATACTTCCACAGGCAAAAAGTTGATTGCAATTAAAATGCAAGAAGTGAGATCACCAGAGATCTTTTTTTGCGGAATAAAAATGGATTCAAGTTCAAGGTCAATCAAATTAAATGGCACCAATTTTTATGCCTTTTCAAGCTATTTTAAGCAAATAATGCCCATGGCATCTTTTGATATGTATTATGTAGATGATACTCTAGCGAAGAAAATAGAACCTATTAAAATGAAATCAGATACTTGTATGCTTTCTCCTGAAATGCGAAAACGGATACTCAGTTTTCAGCCAAAGAAAAACTATATTTATTTTCATAATATTATATGCACGGTTCCTGACGGAAGTAAAAGAATATTAGATCCAATTGAGTTGAATGTGGTTGTAGATACTTCAAATAAAGAAAAATTAAGTCTGATGTATTCTGTAAGAAGAAAAAAGGACTAAAAAAGTCCTAAACAAAATATTTAGGACTTTAAAGTTTCTATATATAAGCCAATTATTCCAACACAATCTTCTTAGTCAGAATTTTATCTCCAATTCTAAGTTGTATAAAATAAATCCCGCTCCGTAAGTCACCTCTGTCTATTGATAAAGTTTTTTCTGTTGTTGAAACTGCTTTTACAATTTTACCTGTTACATCATACATATTAATTATTGCAGAAGAGTTTCCAAAATTGCTTAGACTGATATTGATGATAGTAGAAGCTGGGTTAGGGTATATTAAAACAGAATTTTCTGATGCAAGTTCATTTATTCCAACAGAGCAAGTCATCGGATAACTGTAAGCACAAGGCGCAAGAGAATCAGTCGGGTCGTCATAATAAACAGTTCCGGTAAATCCAGCAGGAATGCTATCAAGCGATGTTGGAATAGTGTGAACTAGAGTGTCACCAGCTAAGTGTCCGAAAAAATAAAATAGGTTGTTGATGTTTGCAATGGTATCGCCCAATGAATTTGTTACAACAACAATCGGATAATTTACAAAAACACTATCACCATTGTAAATAGTAACATCAAGTGTGTTGCTTCCAATCGTATCAGCATTGTTAATGTTTAAAATACAAAAGCTTCCGCAGTTCATAGATTGAGCACGACTTGTAAAAGTG
>Ga0163148_10001334_pt1 | contig 32334 bp, 17 predicted proteins | sample OliLakLV19MP7P2_FD_148606 | JGI IMG/M metagenome (GOLD analysis project Ga0163148, IMG submission 148606) | Freshwater microbial mat bacterial communities from Lake Vanda, McMurdo Dry Valleys, Antarctica- Oligotrophic Lake LV.19.MP7.P2 | ecosystem: Environmental > Aquatic > Freshwater > Lake >... | reverse complement strand
GCCCCGGATCGACGGGGGGCGGCGGGGGAACGGAGCCGAATTGGTCAAACCTCGTGCTCGCGACGCCGCAACTCATGCTCCGCATCAACGAAGCGGGATCGGGTGAGAACTACATCATTCGGATCACCGGCTCTTCCGTGCCCGCGCCGGGTGCGCTCGCTGCGCTCGCGCTCGGTGGACTCATCGGTCGTCGTCGGCACCGCGCTCACTGACTGACTGCTGACGGTGCACGCGACCGTTCCGTATCATGCGCGCCCGATGCCCGCGTTCAGTTTCGTTGCTCGTGACAGCGCCGGCAACCGTGTCACAGGACGGCTTGATGGAGCAAACCAGGCGGCGGTGCTCGCGGAACTGGCGACGCGCGGCCTCGTGCCGGTGCGACTCGACGAAGCCGGAGCGCGCCGCGTGCGTGGCGGCCGCATCTCGGTGCGCCACTTGGCGCAGTCGTATCAGCAGCTCGCCGATCTCCTGCGCGCGGGCGTTCCGCTCCTCAAGTCACTGCGGCTCCTGGGTCGCGGCAAGAGCAACCCGCGCCTCGCGGGCATTTTCGCGAAGATCGCCGAGGAGATTTCACAGGGTGAACGACTCGCGGATTCGATGGCGCGCCACCCGCGTGTGTTTCCGTCCGTGCAGGTCGCCATGGTGCGCGCCGGCGAACGTGGCGGCTTTCTCGAGAGTGTCCTCGCGCGCCTCGGACGATTTCTGGTGCATCAGGCTGATACCCGCGCGAAAGTCCTGGGCAGCCTGATTTATCCGGTGACGCTGCTGGTGATCGGACTGCTTCTGGTCGTGGTGATGCTGATTTTCTTCGTGCCGAAGTTCAAGGACTTCTACAAGAAGATCGAGTTGCCGCTGCCGACGAAAATTCTCTTAGGCGCCAGCGACCTGTTCACGCTGCACTGGCCGATTCTCCTGGTCCTCGCCGCGCTCGTGATCGCCGCGGTCATGTGGGGGGTGCGCAATGCCGCGATGCGGCGCCGCGCAACCGACATGACGGTGCAGCTGCCGCTCATCGGGCCGCTGCTGAAAGCGGTCGCCGTCGCCCGCTTCGCGCGGACGCTCGGGACGCTGCTGGAGAACAACATTCCGATGCTGCAGGCCATGCAGATCGCGCGCGATGCGGCCGGTCAGCCGGCGTTGGTCGAGGCGGTCGAACGCGCGACGGAAGCGGTGCGGGCCGGTGAAGGACTGGCGCGACCGCTCAGCGCGAGCGGGTTTCTCGAGGAAGACATTGTGGAGATGATCAGCGTCGGCGAGTCGGCCAATAACCTCGCTCAGGTGCTGCTGACCATTGCGGAAACGCTGGAATCGCGTACCGATCGCATGCTCGCCGTTCTCATCCGCTTGATGGAGCCCGCACTGCTGCTCGCGCTCGCGGGGCTCGTCTTCTTCATCTTTATGGCGCTGGTGGTGCCGATGATGAGGCTTTCGTCCAGCATCTGAGCGCCCTTTCACTCGCGCTCGTCCGTCCCCAAGCAGTGCACGAGTTACCATGGCGAAGGGTCCGGCGTGCATCCGCATGCCCAGGCAGCGGTACGCGGCGGTGTCCGAACATCGCCTCATCTCTTGACCGGCGTTGTGCCGATTCAGTTCCGCTCCGGAGTTTCTGATGCAAAAGAGCGATTCAACTCACCGTTCCGATCCCCGCGCGCGGCGCCGCGGTTTCACCATCCTTGAACTGCTCATCGTCATTGGCATTCTGCTGGCCATCATGGGCCTCGTCCTCGTGAATGTGCTCGGTGCCGGCGAGAAGGCGGACAAGAAGCTCGCACTGGTGCAGATCCAAAGCTTTGAAAGCGCACTGACGCAGTTCAAATCAGAGATGAAGCGCTGGCCGACGGAAGAAGAGGGCCTTGCCGTCCTGTGGAGCAAGGACGCGCTGACCGACGACGACGACAAGGCCAAGTGGGGTGGACCTTACCTGTCCGAACCGAAGCCCAAGGATGCGTGGGGCAATCCTTGGACATACCGCCAGCCGAGCACCATCGACGGGCTCGCGTTTGACATCGTTTCTATGGGTCCCGACGGGCAGGAAGGCACCGACGACGACATTTCGAACCACGATGACAAAACATCGGCAGATGGCGAAGTCGATGATGCGTTCAAGGATTTCAAGGAGTCGGGGACCGAACCGTCGGGCGGCTGACGCTTCCGTCACTGTGGGCTATGCGACACCAGCGAACACAACCAAGTCGAGCGCATCCGACGGGAGTCACGCTCCTTGAGCTGCTGCTCGTGCTCGTCATGCTGGCCACGCTGCTGTCGCTGTCGCTGCCGTTCGTGTTCCAGTCGCTCGACAAGCATGAGCTCGCCGCAACGGAGGACAGCATCACGTCGGAGCTGCTGAAGGCACGCGTGAAGGCGCAGGAGTCCGGACGCGCCGTCGAGGTCGTTGTGGAGTCGGTCCCCTCGCGGATCGTGATGCGATACTTCAACTGGTCCTTCGACGGCGAATTCGCCGACGGGAGTCGCCCGCGTCCGATCGCAACCGACAGGGACCGGAGGTCACAATCGATCCATGCCGATGGGGATTCCCGCGCGTCATCCAAGGCAACCGGTCGCGACACGTGGCGGGCGGAATCGACGCTTGATCCGTGCGTGCGGGTCACCACCATCCCGACGGTCGACGGGCCAACGGTCGACAGCGACGCAACCGATGGCGCTGCTGCGCCGTCCGAGCCATCATCCCGCGTCGCCGTGTACATGCCGGATGGATCCATACTGTTCGCCGCCTCCCTCTTCCTCATGCATCAAAATGGTCTCTGCAGCCGCGTTTCCGTTGATCCATGGACCGGTCAGCCAGCTGTGAATCGCAGCGCTGACCGAGCAACGAATGACGTCTTCCTGAGCGACGATGCATTCGACGAAGCCGCATTTGACGAAGCCGGGGACGAGTGAGCCCCGATGGCCCGCGCGCGCGCAGTCCGCGGTTCGATTCTGCTAGAAACGCTGCTGTCGATCGTGCTGTTCGCCGCCGCCGCGGTGTTCACGCTCGCCGCACTGCGCAACGCGCTTGATGCCACGGACCGAAGTGGTCTGCGGAGTCGCGCTGCTGATGCGGCGCGCAGCGCCATCGCGCAGCTGGAGGCAGGCGTCACAACCGATTCGGAGTTCCGGCGCGGCCGGAACGCCCGCCGCCGTGATGGCCTGCTCGTCGAGGCGACGGTGGCGCCGAGTGCGTTCCCTCAGCTTTCGCTCGTCGAAGTGAAGGTGCGCGCGGACGACGCGGACGATCGCGTGCTGTTCACGCTCCGTCAGCTGGTGCGCGTTCCGGACCACCGCACGAGCGGGGTGCGCCCGTGAATCACCTGCCACGCGCACACCGGACGCGCCCGCGCGGATTCACACTGTTCGAGATGCTGGTCTCGGCTGGCCTCGTGTTGCTTCTGGTGACGGCGATGTCCGCGTTTCTTTCCGACGCGATGCGCATCCGGGCACGAGTCTCCGACGAGGTCGCGCGCGGCCGCGCCGCCGAAGCAGTGCTCAGCGCGGTGGAACGTGCACTCGAAACGACGGTGGTCGAGGATGCGGCGGTGGGGACAGGCATCGAAGGGACTTCAGCATCGATCAGCATTCTGCGCAGCGGCGTGTCCACATGGCGGCTGGGCACGAGTGAACCGCACCGGGCCATGGAAGAGATTGATCGGGTGCGCGTCGTGTTTGACGACGAAGCGGGCACCGTGGCGATCGGACGCGGCGAACGCGAACTCTCCGTCATTCCAGGCCAGCTCTACCGCATTCGATTCCGATACTTCGACGGCGAGCGCTGGCACAGTCGGTTCGACAGCGTCGACGCCGGGCGATTGCCGGCCGCTGTCGAAATCGCAGTGTGGTACGACGCGCCGAGCGGTGAACCGGTCGCTGCCGAGCGGCCTGAGTTCGACAGCGTCGACGATGAGCTCCACGACGAGCTGGCTGACGAGCTGGACGGCGGAGTGCCGCCGGATCGTGTGCGCATCGTTTCCATTCCCGACGCGGCACCGCACGCCGGGACGAGTCCATGACAGTGCGCCGGCGCTGCCGATCGTTCGTGCTGCTCGCAGTGCTCATTATTGTCGGGAGCGCGGTCCTCATCGCGACATCTGTCATCTATCTCGTCAGCGGCGAAGTGGCCGGGAGCCAGAATGAGCGGGACAACTCGGCGCTGCGCGCCGCAGGCTGGAGCGCTGTGCAGGCCGTCGCTGCACGGCTCGGCGCGCAGCGGAGCGCAGTGCTCGAGGGCGGTTCGCCAACGATCGACGAGGAAATCACGCTGTGGGAGGTCGATGGCGAGATCGCGATCGCTCGGCTGCTGCCTGTGAGTGCGCGGGGTGACCGGTTGGTTGCTGAGAATGCGAAAGTGTCGCTTCATACCGCAACTGTGGAATCGCTCGTTGCGACTGGCGCGATGGAGGCGGGTCTTGCGACGCGCGTCATTGCAGTGCGGGACGCAGCGTCGGGACGGACTGGATCGATTGATGCGCTGCTGCGCTCCCGGGGCGGCGCTGACGGCCTGAGTCCGGATGAGCTGTACGGTTCGCTCGAACAGCTGACGCGAACGCTTGCTGCGGAGCAGTCGGATGATGCGCGCGAGCGGCGCGACGCGCGACTTGAACGGGACGTCTTTCTTGATGGCGCGGTTGTTCCCATTCGTGATGTCATGACGACATTCGCGTTTGAGCCGCGCGTTCGGACCGACGGGTCGCCGTGCATCGACCTCACGCAGGAGTGGACGGACGATCGGCGCGGCGGTCTCGACACGCTGCTTGGTGCAGGCAGCAGCAAGCTGCTTGAGGCAGCGATGAAAGTGGAGAATCCGTCGATCGCCGGAGTGCTGGCGGCCTGGAGTGCGACCCACCCGGAAACCAAGGAATGGCACGCGCTGCTCTCGAACATCACGATCGGCGGCGGCGAACTCGCTGACCGCATCGATGTCCAGCGCGCGAGCGCTGTAGCGCTGCGGGCGCTTCCCGGCATCACGGTCGAGATCGCCCAACGGATCGTGCGCGAGCGCGAAACGATGGGCGCTGCGTCGCGACAATCCGCGGCCTGGCTCGTCGAACAGGGGCTGCTCGAACGCGACCAGTTTGCGGCCATTGTCGACCGCGTGACCACTCGGTCGTTCTTCTGGCGTGTGCGCGTGGAGACCACCCTGGAATCACCCTCGCCGCGCAGCGCGCGCCGTGCTTTCGACGACGAAGGGGGCGATGGACGGCGCACGGTGATTTTTGAAGCCGTCGTCGATCTCACGCGCGAGCAGCCGCGCATCGCGCTGTTCCGGGATCTGACCGGACTCGGAACGGTGGCGCAGCTGATTCGGGCCTCGGCCGCTATGCCCTTGCGCGAAGAGTTCGACCCGATCGACCCGATCGGTGATCTGCCGCGTTCCGACACAGATCCATCGATCGATCCCGCAGTCGCCGAGTCGGGTGATCCGTCGGAGACCGACCCCGTTTCATCTGCTCCCCAGCCACCGACCGGGGGCGGCGTTGGTCGATGGCGTCGCGCCGAGTAGCATGCGGTGCAATGGCCGCACGTGTGTTCCTCGCAATCGATCCTGGTGAGCGCGCGATGCGCGCTGTGGTGGTGCGCGTCGATCGCGGCATTGCGACGGTCGAACTCGCGATCGTCGCGGACCGGCCGGCCGACGTCGATCCTGCCGATACCGAGATGTACGGCAAATGGATCGCTGAAAGACTGCGGCGGTCCCACTGCGCCGTGCCGGGAAACGCCGGAGACGTGATCGTCGTGCTCGATCGTGAGCAGGCGACGATCCGGCTCATGGAACTGCCAACGCTCGATTCCGATGAGCTGCCCGACATGGCGCGGCTCACGATGCAGCGCGATACACACGTCGAGGGCGGATCTCTCGCCGTTGATTTTCTCGAACGGACGACCGGTGCGCACGCCGGGGGCGACGCCGGTACCACATCGGTGCTTGTTGCCGCAGCCTCGCAGCGCGTCATCGATTTCGCGGAACGGCTCGTCGAAGCGATGGGCGGAAAATCCCCTGTCGTGACGCTCCGCCTGTTCGGGGTGATGGCGCTGCTGCGCGAGCAGGCGATGGCCGCACCCGAGCGTGCGATGGTCGGCATCGATGCCAACACGGAATGCATTGAGCTGATCGTGCTGCGCGGCGAGGAGCTGCTCTACACGCGCGGCGTTCGGCTCGCCGACTCAGAGGCGCTTGCCAGCGAGGTCAAGCGCTCGTGGATGAGTTATCGATTTACGCAGAAGGACGAAGCGATCGCGAATGCCGTCGTCTTCGCAGACAGCGCCGCGCGCGACGTACTGTCCGCAGGACTGACCCGCATCATCGGTGCGCCGCTCGCGGGCTTCGCGATCCCTGACACCATCCGGATCGGTGAGCACGTCGACCGCGAAGCCGTCGATCTCACGCTGCCTCTGGTCGGACTCGCGATCGATCGAGCGTCGGGTCGCGGCACCATCGACCTTGCATCCCCCCGGCGCGCTCCGGACTTGGCGGCGCGGCGCCGGATCCGTCTGCTCGCCGCTGCCGGGGTCCTCATCCTCGTCGGCTTTGCGGGCTGGACCATTGGCAACATCCAGCGCAAGGGACTCGAGCAGGACGTCAATGGTCTCCGTGTTCGTGCGACGAATGCCCTGCCTGAACTCGATCGATTCAAGCGCGACACGCTGAAGCTTGAACACTTGAAGACCTGGGCGGGCGTGCAGCCGGCGTGGCTTGATCACGCGCTGTATCTGCACGCGTTTGCTCCCGACCCCAGCAGCGTTGTGCTCAATTCGTTCATCGGTTCCATCGACGCATCCGATGTGCAGTACTCGCGCGAGCAGAGGTGGTCGATCGTTTCGGACATGAAGGTGACGCTCGATGGAGAGGCCCGCGACCGGTCGGTCGCCGACGCGCTCCGCGACGCGCTCGTCGAAAACGGCCACTACACAGTGACCTCGACGGGCGCCGACACGGAGGGAGGCCGCCGGCTTTCATCGCCGTTTTCGTACGTGCTGCGGACCAGGAAGTCCGGCGCGCCGGAGGAGAAGCGCTCTCAATCGCCCGGCGCGGGCGGCGATGCGAACGGCGCTCCAGCCATGAAGGACGGTTCATGAACCGGCTCCGGCGATTCGCTGCTCTCAGGGGACCGCGCGGACCGCGCGAAGCTGCGGTCGTCGCTGTCGCGGCGATCGCGCTGCTCACCGTTGGCGGGCTCGGCTACGCATCTGGGGCAGGCACTTTTTCGAAGGAGCGAGCGTCACTGATTTCGGTGCGCAAGCAGTATCTGAATGCGTTGGCGCGCGCGAGCGCCAATGCGGAGCGGCGCGATGATCTTGACGCGGAACTCCAGCGCTTCGCCGACCGGACGCTCGGAAGCGATCTCGACGCCAGTGACAGCGGACTTCGCTCTCGACTGAACCGCATCGGCGAAGAGCTGAAGCTGACGGATCTGCGCGTCGTGACGCAGTCCTCGACCGTGCGACTCAGCCCGGCGAAAGCGGAGTTCAGTCGCACCGGCTCCCAGAAGAAGTTTCGCGACGAGCCGGACTTCATTGAACTTCCGGCATCAATTGCCGGCGAAGGATCGCCGGAGCAGGCACTGCGGCTCCTGCATCGACTCGACGTGGAGCCGTGGCTGAAGCGGATCGGATCGGTGCGCCTTGATCAGCTGAAGGACGGCGAGCGGATCAAAGTCACGATCACGCTGACCACGCTTTTTCTTCCGGCTCGGAAGGGCAAGGTGGAGCTGAAGCCGAGCGAATCCGATGTCGCTGCATTCACGCGATATCAACCGCTCGCAATGATCAATCCGTTTCGCGTGCCGCCTCCACCGGCGGCCGCACCGCCGACGGCCGTCGCGGCGACACCGCCACCAGTTCCTCCGCCGCCTGCCGGCTTTCCGTACGAACAATGGCTCCTCACCGGACTGGTCGCGGGACCCGACGGCACCGAGGCATGGTTTCGCAATGGCACGACCGGCGAGAAGCGGCAGCTCGCGCCTGGCCAGCAGCTCGGTGAAGCGACGTTCACGGGGTCGTCTGGTGATCGGGGCGAATTCAGCCAGGGCGATCAGCGCTTCCGCGTGCCGATCGGCAGCGCGATGACGGCCCGTGCGCCGGTGTCGTAGCGGTGGGTGTCGTGATATGACCCACCCTCAACCCCCATCGAGCAGTTGATCGCGAAGCGCCAAAGAGAGTTCCTCGATGCTGACCAACTTGCGGCTCCGCAATTTCAAGCTGTTTCAGGACGTCTCAATCGAACTGGCAGATCGCGTTCTTTTCGTAGGTCCCAACAACTCTGGAAAGTCGACGGCGCTGCAGGCGCTTGCACTGTGGAGCGTGGGCGTTCGACGCTGGGTCGAGAAGCGCGGGAGTGGCAACATCCCTGGGGAGCGACCCGGTGTCACAATCAACCGACGTGACCTCGTCGCGCTGCCGATTCCATCGGCGAATCTGCTCTGGCGTGATCTTCACGTTCGAGAGGGATACAAGGAAGCAGGGAAGCCGAAGACTCGAAATCTCCTCGTTGAGATAGCAGTTGAGGGCATCGACGAAGGTAAAAGCTGGTCGGCGAGTTTGGAGTTCGATTATGCAAACGAGGAGTCCTTCTACTGCCGATCCCGCGTCGGTCCAGACGGGAATCGGCTTGAAGTGCCCGCTGCTGCTGCCGCCGTGAAAATCGCCTTTCTCCCTCCGATGTCCGGCCTGGCATCGAGTGAAACCCGACTCGATGAAGGAGCCATCGGCGTGCGCATCGGAGAAGGCCGCACTGCCGAAGTCCTCCGAAATCTCTGTTGGCAGGTGCACGAGCGTGACGAATTGCTGTGGAAGCAGATCGTTGACCGCATGAAGCTCCTCTTTGGCGTCGCACTGGACGAGCCGCAGTACATCAAGGAACGGGGCGAGATCGTCATGTCGTTCCGTACTCGCGGTGGTGTTCAGCTCGACCTCTCGGCGAGCGGGCGCGGGCAGCAGCAGACGCTGCTGCTCTTGGCGCACTTGGCGGCGAACCCGGGCTCAGTGCTGCTGCTAGACGAGCCTGACGCACATCTCGAGATCCTTCGGCAGCGCCAGATCTACACAGTGCTAACGGATATAGCCGCTGCCACTGGAAGTCAGATCATTGCTGCCAGTCATTCCGAAGTAATTCTTAACGAGGCAGCGGATAGGGACATCGTCGTTGCGTTCGTGGGTCAGCCGCACCGCATTGATGACCGCGGCGGTCAGGTGGTCAAGGCGTTGAAGGGGATCGGCTTCGAGGACTACGTCCTGGCCGAGGAGGTCGGCTGGGTGCTTTACTTGGAAGGTTCTACTGATCTCGCCATCCTGAAGGCCCTCGCGGAGCGGCTCGGGCATACAGCGCAAGGCGCTCTCGCTCGACCGTTCGTCCACTACGTCGGCAATCAACCGCCGAAAGCGCAGGAGCACTTCTACGGAGTTCGTGAGGCTGAGCCCAACCTCTCCGGCTTGGCATTATGGGATCGACTCAACCAAGCTCCGCCCGCGGACCCGAACTTGACACAACTGACCTGGCGACGGCGCGAGATCGAGTGTTACATCTGCCAGCGATCGACGTTACTCGCTTGGGCCGAGGCAGCAGGCCGTGCACAGAGTGGGGACCTCTTTGCGGCGACTTGGCGCGAACAAATGGTGCTTGCAATCGCCGAGATCCAGACGGCGCTGGCTGCCCTCGGCAAGCCTGACCCGTGGGGTCCGGATCTCAAGGCGAGCGAGGAGTTCCTTCATCCATTGTTCCGCAGGTTTTACGAACGAGTCGAACTGCCGAATCTGATGCGGAAGACCGACTACCACACGCTGGCACCCTTCGTGTCGGCCGAGGAAGTTGACCCCGATGTGCGCGTGAAGCTCGATGCAATCGCGGATGTCGCGAGTCGCGCTCGGCCGAGAAGCGCTGAGGTGTGAGCGAGCGCAAAACGGGCGCTGGGAAGGCAGGCGAACTCCCGTCTCGTCACCATTCTGGACGTGATGTGCAGGTGAATGTGAATGTGGGCTGTGGCGGGGACCGCGACGTGCGCCCAGTACACTGCGGCCTCACGTCAGTTCGGAAGATCCCACCACGACATTCTCGCCGGCACCGCTTCTGTTTGGCAGTGGTCCCGGCGATGAACAGGAGGACGGCATGATGGATAGCGCCCCCGCCCGGCTGAGCCCGTTGTGCTGCTCGGTCGCCCTCGCGGCTGGTGTCCTTTCCATACCGATCGCGGCCGCGGCTGCTGAGGCGGACCCGGTCACCGGCGCATCGGCTCGCCAGGAAGCTGACGCCGCCCAGGCGGCAGCGCCGCTGGCCGTTCCCTCGGAAGACACACGGATCCGTTTCAATTTCAAAGGGCAGAGCTACGACCAGATTCTTGACTGGTTCAGCCGCATGACGGGGTATCCGGTGGTGCGCGAGGTCGCTGTTCCCGCCGGCGTCGTCGACTACATCTATCCCGGTGAGTACTCGCTGCCGCAGGCGCTCGAGACGCTCAACATCCTCCTGCAGACCCAGGGCGTGATGCTGCGCATGGAAGGCAAGCGGCTCTTTCTCCAGAAGCTCGAGGACATGAAGCGCGAGAACGTGCCGACCTTTGTCGGCACCCTTCCCGCATCGGTGACGGACGATCAGATCGTCACCGTGGTGATCCCGCTGATGAACGCCCGCGCAGTGCCTGTCGCGGAGCAGCTCAAGCATCTCATCGCGGCCTATGGCAGCGTCACGGCGCTCGAGCAGCAGAACGCGGTCATCGTCGTCGAGACGGCAGCGCAGGTGCGCCGGCTGCAGTCGATCTTGAACGAGATCGATCAGGAGGATGTCGAGAACATCATCGAGTTCATTCCGCTCCACCACGCGAAGGCGGATCAGATGCTGAAGTCGCTGTCAGCGCTCATGGGTGAGCGCGTCATCGAGTACATCATCAATCCCGCGGACGGCAAGCGCTCGAAGATCGAAGAGCATCGCGTCACCGGGCTCGTGCTCGCCGCGGATGCGCGCACCAACGCCATCGTGGCCCGTGGATCGAGATCGAAGGTCGAGCAGGTCAAGACCACGATCGAGATGCTCGATGTCGAAGCGGACGAACGGGGCGGCGGCGTTGCCCGCGGACCGCTGCGCGCCAGCCGCGTGATTCGAACCGTGACGCTCGAACGGCAGACGCCGGCCGCGGCGAAGTCCAAGCTGGATCAGCTTTACGCGCCGCTGGCACCGGAGCGTCGCCCGACGATCGTGGGCTTTGAGGACACGAACCGCATCGCCATCGCCGGCGACCCGGCGGCTGTCGAAGAAGGCATCGAGATTCTGCGCGAGCTCGAGGGCACCGGCGAACGTCCGGCGGACCCCGATGCCCGCCGCGCGATCACGGTATTTCCGCTGGCCAACACCGCTCCGGACGCGATCGTGCCGAGCATCAAGGCGCTCTTGAACCCGCGGCAGCAGACCGGCGTCATGCTCCTTCCCGGTCCGGACGGCAAAAGTGTGCTCGTCAACGCGATGCCGGAAGACACGGCGTCGATTCGTCAGCTCATCACGGCGCTCGATCGATCGAACACCGTCGAGTACCAGTTCCGCGCGATCCCGATTGCGGGTCTCGAGGCGAAGCCGCTCTTGGAGAAGGCCGCGCTCGCGTTCGAGCGGCTCGCGCAGGGCAGCGCACCCGACGCGCTGCCGCTGCCGCTGGTCGAGCACGATCGCGTCACCGGCACGCTCGCGGTCAGCGGTCCGCGCGCCAGTGTCGCCCTCTATGAACGAGCGCTCGGTGAGGCGCGGACGCTCGTTCCTGCGCCGCGATCATCGAAGCTCGTCGCGCTGAAGCAGTCGAAAGCGGAAGCGATCGTCGAGCAACTGAACGAGCTTGTACAGCGGGCGCTGGCGGCCGATCCGGCCCGCTCCACTGCCCCGCCGCTTATCGAAGCGGTGGCGGCGACGAACAGTTTGCAAGTGGTCGGCGACACCCAACAGATCGCGCTTGTCGAGGCCTACGCGGCGGCGCTTGATCAAGGTCGGTCGCCGATCGCACCGGACCTTCGCGTCTATCGCATCGAACGCGCCGATCCGACCGAGGTCGCGAGCACGCTGCAGAGTCTTGCTTCCAGCGGAGCGCTCGCGTCATCAGTCGACGGTCGCGCACCAGCCGCGGTGTCAGTGCAGGCCGATGTGCCGAGCCGCTCGGTGATTGTGGCCGGCGACGCGTCGACGTTCGCCCGCGTCGATGAGTTGCTGCAGCGGCTTGACACCGCGGCAGCGGGTGCCGATGTGCGTCTGCTGCCGCTCCAGTTCGCGAAGGCGGCGGAGATCAAGGAGTATCTCGAAGCGATGGTGGCGACGGCGTTGGCGGCTGACGGCGGTACGGCACCGACGGTCACCGCGGTGGATCAGGTCAACGCGCTGCTTATCGCGGCGTCCCCGCGGCAGCACGAGATGGTCGCGGCGCTCTTGAAAGGTCTCGACGTGCCGCGCGGCAGCGCCGGGCCGCTGCGCATTCTCCAGCTGCGGACCGCGGACGCTGTCACGCTGGCGCAGACGCTTTCCGAGAACTACGCGAAGCGTTCCGCGGAGGACCGCATTGCGAAGCCGGTGTCGATTACGGCCGACGTGCAGACGAACACGCTGCTGATCGCCGCGCATCCCGACGTGCTGCCCGAGCTGCAGAAGATCGTTGACGAACTGAATGGCACGGACCTCTCGACGCGGGGGCGCGACGGAGACGGCCGCGAGATCCGCATTTTTCCGTTGAAGGTGGCGCAGGCAGGTGAGCTCGCGAAAACGATGGATGAGATGTATCCCGCACCGCCAGTACCGGTTGATCCGCGCGGACGCCCGCGACCCGAACTGCAGAAGCCGCGCGAAGTCGTGGTCCGCGCCGATCCGCAGACGAACGCGCTGATTGTCGATGCGTCCGTCGCGCGCATGGCGGGATTCGAAAAGCTCGTCGAGCAGCTCGACCGTCAGCAGCTTGCGGTCGACAGCGAGATCCGCACCTACCGCGTGGGGAAAGCGCGCCTCGAGTCCATCGCGGCGACGCTGCGGCAGCTCGCAACATCCAATCAGCTCGGTGCGACGCAGGGCACGAGCCAGGTCACCGTATCGACGGAAGCAGTGTCCGGAACGCTGATCGTCAGCGGACCGAAGGAGATTTTTGTCAGCGTCGACGAGGTGCTCAAAGGTGTTGGCAGCGGAGAAATGCCGGCCACTGCGCTGCGCACGTACCGGCTGACGGCGGCGAAGGCCGAAGCGCTCGCGCCGATGCTGCGGCAAGTGCTCGCCGGGCGCGTGCGCCAGGATCTCCCCGATGCCGCGACCGAGCTTGATCGTCTTCTTGACGTCACGGCCGATCGACGTTCGAACTCGCTGCTGGTGTCGGCGCCGCTTTCGCTCGTACCGCTCGTCGATGAACTCATCAAGCAGCTCGATACCGGCGGTGCTGGCGGCGAACCGGTGGTGCGCGTGCACCCGCTGACCTTTGCCGATGCCAATGCTGTCGCGCAGAGTCTCATGCAGGCGCTGCCTGGTGTCACCAGCACGGCGACCGGCGAACCGATGAGCGTCAAGGTCATCGCCGCCGGCGGAGCGAACTCGCTCCTCATCGTCGGCCTCGCGGCTGACCTCGACGAGGTGCAGAAGCTGATTGAGCCGATGGATGCGCGGCCGGCGAACGATGCGGTCGATGCGAAGTCGATCAGGTTGAAGTTTGCCGACGCGGTGCAGGTCGCGCCCACAGTCGAGCGGCTGCTCAACGAGCAGCAGGAGACGGATCCGCGCATTCTGCTCGAGCGACTCCGACGGAGCCGCGGCCAGGTCGATGCGGCGCCGAAGGTGCGCGTCGAAGCGGACGCGCGCACGAACAGCCTGATCGTGAGTGGCCCGCAGCGCGCGGTCGCTCTTGCCGAGGCGCTCGTGCAGCAGCTGGACAGCCCGGACGAAAATTCGACGCGCGTGTTCACCACGTTCACGCCCGCGCATGTGGCGCCGGACCGGCTCATCGAGACCGCCCGCAAAGTCCTTGAGTCGACGAAGCCGAGCGGCGTTCGCGCGACACTCGAACTGATTGCTGAACCGCAGAGCGGCTCGGTGGTCGTGGTCGGGACGAAGGAGGAGACCGAGCGCGCGATCGAGGCACTCAAACGATTTGACGAAGGTGCCGTGGCGCCGCCGCAGGTCGATCTCAAGGTCATCAGTCTCGCGCACAGCGATGCGACGATGGTGGCGGCGACGATCGCTCCGATTCTCCAAGACCGTTCGCGGTGGCCGCAGCATCTGATTGCAGCCGCGAAGTCCGGCTTGGCAGTGAGTGAGCCGCGCATCACGGCCGACCCGCAGTTCAATCGGCTGCTCGTTTCGGCACCGCGTGAACTGCTCGCGATTGCCGACGAGCTTGTCGCGCGCATGGATGTCGAAGGCGCCGCCGGCGTCACCTCTGACACGCGCGTGTTCACGCTCGCGAATGCGGACGCTGTCGATGTCGCCAAGGCGATGACGCTCGCCGCGGACGGACGCGCGAAGTCGCGTCCCGGCGAGGGCAAGGCGACCATCACCCCAGAGCCATCGAGCAACGCCGTGATCGTCAGTGCAACGCCGGCGCAGCTTGCGGAACTCGAAGCGCTGGTGACGAAACTCGATTCCGGGATCCGCGCCGATGCAGTGCAGGTCCGCACGGTCTATCTGAAAAACGCCCGCGCGGAGCAGATCGCGCCGCTCGTCGAGAAGCTGCTCGCGCCGGCACCAGTACAGCCGGGACCGCGCGGTCGGATCCAGCCGGTGTCGAGTGATCCGCCGGTTCGCGTCGCGGCTGATGCGCGGCTGAATGCAGTCATCGTGAGCGGGACGCCGTCGACGCTGAACGTCGCCGAGCAGATGGTTGAGCAGCTCGATCAATCACCGGCCGACGCGCAGGCACGCTCCGTTCGCGTGCTGACGATCGAGAACGCCGATGCGAGCGAGATCTCCACCGGCCTCGACGATGTGTTCCGCGAGAGCGCGGGCAGCGAAGTGCCGCCGACCATTCGTGTGAACGCATCGAGCAACTCGCTCATCGTCCGCGCCACGGACGCGCAGTACGCGATGATCGAGCAGGTGGTGCAGAAGCTGGATCGAGCGACCGTCGCCACGAGCCGGCAGATGCGCATGCTGCAGATCGATCCATCGAAAGCGACGGCGGACGAAGTCGCGCAGATCCTGGAGCGGCTGCTGAACCGTGGCGAGGGAACCGGATCGGTCGAGATCGTTCCCGTCGAAGAACTGATGAAGAAGTACGGCGGTTCAGCGGGCGACAAGAAGACCTCGGACGCGAGCGGACTGCAGTTTCACTCGATCATGGAGGCGGTCGTCAGCCTGACATTCGTCGGTCTCATCGAGGAACCGCAAACACTTCCTGAAGAACCGGATGTCACGATCGCGGTCGATGCGAAGACCAACTCGCTGGTCATTCTCGGTTCGCCGAAAGCGATTGAACGCGTGCGCATGCTCGCCGAACAGGCGCAGCGCGAGCTGCCGACCGCGGCCAGCACCGTGCGCGCGGTCACGCTCCCCGAGGGCATGGACCTCGAGCGGCTCCGCAGCCTCGTCGAGCAGACGATGGCGCGCATGACGCCGGCGGGCGGAAAGCCGGGCGATCTGGGCCGCCGCGTGGTTGTGCTCGCGGACCCGCAGGCTCGATCACTCATCGTTGCAGCGAGCGATAGTGACTTCGATGTCGTCGGTCAACTCATCGCGACGTTTGCGAAAGGTGCACTGCCCGACCGCGTCACCATCAAGTCGTACCGACTCGCGAATGTGAGTGCGGAGCGCGCGGCACGCGGGCTGCGCGATCTGCTCGGCCCCGCGAATCCGCGCGACACTCGCAGGCGCGATCTGTCGCTCACGCTTGATGCCGACGGGAAGCCGCTGGAAGCGAGCTTCGATCCGACCCAGGTGCGCGCCGTTCCCGACGGCGCCAGCAACACACTCGTGGTCATCGCGCCGTCCGAGGCGATGGCGTTTCTCGACCGCTTTGTGGAACTTGCCGATCAGTCCGCGGTTGCCACCGGTGCGGCCATCCGGCTGTATCCGCTTCGCCATTCGAAGGCGGCGGAGCTCGTGACGACGCTCGGACGCGTGTTCACGGCGCGGGCGCGCGCGCTCGGCGCTCAGACGGTGCCGCCAGAGTTCGGCGCCGACCAGCGCACCAACACGCTGCTCGTGACGGCGCCGGCGGAGACACTCGGTGAAGTGGAATCGCTGATCGCAAAGCTCGACAGCGCCAGCGAGCGTGATCGCAAGCCGCTGGAGATCATCGATCTCGTTTCCGCTGAGCCGCGCATGGCTGCCGAGATTCTGACCAAGACCATCATCGGCGATGATCAGGCGCGGCGGGACAACACGCTGATTCTTGCCGACGAAGGATCGGGAACGCTGCTCGTTCGCGCCGACGATGCGACGCTCGCAGAGATCCGCACCGTCCTGAAAGAGATCGACCGTTCAGCCACCACGGACTTCACTGTGCGTTCCATCGTGCTGGAGCGCGCCGACGCCGGCACAGTCGCGCAGGCCATCCAGAGGTTCTACGACGATCGAGCGAAGATCGCGGCGGGGAATCGTTCACGTCGCGATAGTGCCCGGCGCATTTCCGTGGTCGGCGATCCGCGCTCCGCGACGCTGCTCGTTGCGGCGAGCGACACAGACTTCGAAGAGATCAAGCAGCTCGTTACGCAGTTTGACTCGGCGAAGGCGTCGCAGTCGCTTGAGTTCCGCGTCTATCCGCTTGAGCACGCACGCGCGGACGAGATCGCCGGCACGGTGCAGTCGCTGCTCGGACAGCTGCTCTGGACGGAAGCGATGCGCGGCGGCTTCAACGCCGGTACGCGCAGCCAGGGCAACGCTGTTGCCGTGCGGGCAGAACAGCGGATGAATGCGCTGATCGTCACGGGGCGCGGCGACGGGTTCGCACTGGTCGACCAGCTTGTCGCGCAACTCGATCAGCCAGCGAAGGAAGGCCAGCGGCTCGCAGTCCGCGCATACGCGGTGCGCGGCGGCGAACTGGACGCAATCGCGTCCCTCGTGCGCGACGCGCTTGGCGTGCGCGACCAGCGCTTCGGCAGCGACGAAGGCGCTGCGAGGATTCGGATCGTTCCGGTGCCGACCACACGAACGCTCGTGGTGAGCGCGAACGAGAAGCAGCAGGCGGAAGTGGCCCAGCTGCTCGCGGGCCTTGAGTCGTCGATGGCCGGACCCGCGCAGACCACGCAGGTCATTGCGATCGAGTTTGCGCAGGCTGGCGAGATCGCGACGACGCTCAGGCAGTTCCTGGCGGATCGCCGCGGTGGACCGCGCGTCGCATCGGTCGCCGGCGTGCCGACGATCATGGCCAGCAGCAGCGCCAATGCCATCGTCGTGAGCGCGACGCCGGACGATCTGGCGACGATTCGAGATCTCCTGAGCAAGCTCGATCAGCCGAACTCCTCCGGCGACCGTCGGCTGGAAATCGTCGCGATCGAGCGCGGCCAGGCACTGGAGATCGCGCGGATGATCGGCGAACAGTTCGGCAAGCGCGGTGGCGCCGGCAACGGTGTCATCGTCACCCCCGACGCGCGGACGAACAGCCTGGTCATCAACGCACCCTCGTCGCAGCTTGAGCAGGTCAAGGCCCTTGTCCTGAAACTCGATGGTCCGACCGATGCCGCAGAAACCATCATCCGCACGTACGCGATGAAGAGCGCCAAGGCAGAGGACGTCGCGCGGATTCTCGGCCAGACGCTGCAGCTCGACGCGAAAGGGCGAACTGCCGGCATCAGTCTGAAAGCCGACGAATCGGCTGCGCCCGTGCAGGTTGTGGCACGCATCGCCGCGGACCGCCGGTCGAACGCTCTGATCGTGACTGCGACACCGGAGAGTTTTCCGGTTATCGAGAAGCTGATCAGCAAGCTGGAGGACGTTCCCGCCGCAAGTCCCGTTGAGTATCGCGTGATGCCGCTCAAGCACGCCATTGCTGCCGACGTCTCGACGACGCTGCGCCGGCTCGTGCGCGATCGCGTCGAACGCGATGACGTGCCGCCGTCCATCGATTCCAACCGGCTGGAGAACCAGCTGATCGTCGGAGCAACCGCGGACCAGTTCCAGGTCATCGAGGGCATTCTTCGCGCGATCGATGTTCCGTCCAGTCGCCCGCGCGTGACGGACTTCGTGACGATGAAGCATGCGGAAGCGGAGAAGGTGCAGGACGCGCTTTCGTACTTCTACGGCCGCTTCGCGAGCGAAGCGGACACTCCGGACAAGCAGAACGTACGGATCGTCGCGGACACCGCGACCAACGCACTGGTCATCTCCGCTGCCGAGAATGAGTGGGAGGGCATCCGCAAGCTGCTCGCCAAGCTGGACAGTGAAGACTACAACGCCGGCCTGCAGCTGCGCGTGATGCCGCTCCTTCATGCCGACGCGCGCAGTGTGGCGACGGCGATCAACGAAGCATTCCGCGGACCCGAGCAGCGTCGCCGCGCGGAGGTGCAGGCGAATCGCCCACGCGACGCACGTGACGATGAGCCACTTCCGCAGACGACGCTCGTCCGCAACGATGACTGGGTCAGCGCCGCTGCCGAAGAGCAGACCAACACTGTGGTCGTCTCGGCGAACAGGCAGAACATCGAGCGCATCGAAAGCATCATCAAGCAGCTGGATATCGCCGACTTCGACCGGCTGCCGGCGCCACGGCTGATCCCCGTGCGCTTCGGCAATCCGGAGCAGCTCGCGCAGGCGATTGATCGGATCTACGCGCCGCCCACAGTTGGATCGCGCGATCTGCAGAAATCGCGGCTGCGAATTGTTCCTGATCTCACAAGCAGCACGCTGATCGTGCGGGCGGCCGACGCCGAGTACAGCCAGATTCTCGCGCTCGCCGAAGCGCTGCAGCAGCAGGCGACGGAGCAGGGCGTGAACGTGCATCTCCTGCCGCTGAAGCAGGCATCTGCCGGGCGCGTCGCGGCAGCGATTCGCGAGGCATTTGCCGCGCGGGCGCTGCAGGCCAAGCTTCCGTTTTCCGTGCAGATCGACGGCGCAGGCAACTCGCTGGTGGTCGCCGCGACGGGACCGTTGTTCGAAGAGGTGAAGGCAATCGTCGGACAGATGGACGCACTCGCTCCCGGCGCTGGACAGGCGGTGTTCGTAATCGATCTTGCGCACATCGCCCCTGACGCGGCGATGAAAGTCATTCAGCAGATCGGACTCGACAAGCCGCAGCCGGAAGGCTCGACGACAAAGGTCGTGATCGAACCGGTGAAGGTGTCAACGGTCCCGGGACGGGCGGCGATCATCGTCGTCGCCAACCCGGGTGATCGCGAGACGATCATCGGGCTGCTGAAGGCGCTCGACGCGGAGCCGAAAGTCGCCGAGAGCACGGTGCGCATCGTGCCGCTGAAGAGCGCGAAGGCGGCCGCGCTCGCGACGATCATGACCGAGATGCTGCAGCCGGGCGACGCGCCTGCCGCGAACGGCATGGCGAAGGCGCTGCAGGAGCAGATCCGCCGCCTGTCGTTGCGGCGCGACGGCGCGAACACTGCCGATCTTGTCCTCGATCTCTCGCAGCCGATCAAGATTCTCGCGGCCGAAGGCATGAATGCGCTGCTCATCGCGAGCACGCTCGACAATGTGCTGGCACTCGAAGAAGCGGTGAAGGCGCTCGATCAGCTTCCCGTAACTGATGCGGTCACCGTCTCGATCTACCCGCTGGAGAACATCTCCGCGCAGCAGTTCGCGCGCGTCATCACAGAACTCTTTGAGCAGGGCAAGCAGTTCGGCGAGATTCCCGTCGTGAAGATCACGGGCGTTCCGGCCGGCACGGCAGGTCGCGCGCTCCTGTCGGAGATCGCCATCTCGACGGACGACCGCACCAACACCGTGATCGTCGCCGGACCCGAGGAAGCCGTGGCGCTGGTGGACGTGCTGAAGCGAAAGCTGGACACCGACGTCGGCATGGGCTGGGTGGAACCGAAGATCATTCCGCTCCGCTGGGCGGATGCCGTGGATCTGGCGACGACGCTGCAGGCCGTGTTGATCGAGGGATCGACCGAGCTTCCTGAATCGTCGCCGATGCAGCGGCAGATCGGCCGGCTGCGCATGGCGCGTATGAACGAGCAGGGCGGTGAGGTGCTTGAGGCGGATGTCTTTGTCGCGATGGCCAATCTGATCATTCGTCCCGACCCGCAGCTCAACGCGCTCGTTGTGGTTGGAAGTCACGCGAACATCGATGTCGTCACGGCACTCGTGCAGCAGCTCGATGTGGAAGCCGCGTCACCGGCTGCGCTCGTGCGTGTGTATCCGTTGCGGAACGCGTCCGCCGCCCGGCTCGCCACGACGGTCACGCAGCTCTTTGAAGCGCAGCGCGCCGCGAAGTCCATTCGCGACGAAGACCGTCTGCGTGCGATTGCCGACGAGCGCACCAACGCGCTCATTGTCTCGACGAGTCCCCGTTCGTTCGTCGTGTTCGAAGAACTGCTGAAGTCGCTGGATCACGAGCTCGCGCCGGACATCCGCGAGATCCGCACGCTGCCGATGACGAACGCGTCAGCCGCGCGCCTCGCGCCGATGATTCAGCAGCTCATGGATGCGCGGCTGGAGCGGCTGCGCAAAGTGCAGCCGGAGACTGCGGACCTCGAGCGAGCGTCGATCATCGCGGACGGCCGGACCAACGCCCTGGTCATCGCCGCGGGCAACGACACGTATGCGGTCATTGAACGGCTCGCGCAGGATCTCGACCAGCCGGAAACTGCGGAGAGCGGTCTGCTGCAGGTCATCACCGTCAAGAAAGCGAATCTTGACCGCGTCGCGGCGGCGCTGAATCAGATCATGCAGCGCCGCTACGCGGATCTTCCCAACGAGATCATCGGGCGGGTGCGACCGCTCATCATGACGGACCCGCGCACCAGCAGCCTGCTCGTCTCGGCGGGTCCGGATGATCTCACAGCCATCGAAGATCTTGTGGCGAAACTCGAAGCAACACCCGCGAATCCGGCGGTCGGCGTCGAGGTCATCGCGCTGGAGAGCTCGCGCGCCGAAGAACTCGCGCCGCGGCTGCAGACGCTGATGCGCGAACGGCTGCAGAGTCTCGGTCAGCAGCAGCAGCCCAGTGACTCCGTCGCCATCACGGCCGACATGGCGAGCAACTCGCTCATCGTCGCTGCGAGTGCCGAGAACGTTGTCGTGGTCCGCAATCTGATTGATGTTTTGACGAAAGCGGCGGGCGATTCCATCGGCGGTCAGACCATGGAGATCGTGCAGCTCGCGAAGTCTCGCGCCACAGACATCGTCGCCATGCTCAACGAGATGTACGTGCGCGAGGAGAATCGGCGCCGTGGCGCCAACGCCGTGCTCGCGGCGCCGGAGCCGCGGTTGAATGCCGTGCTGCTCTCAGGGAGCCAGCCGGACATCGACACGATGCGACGCATGGTCGCGCAGCTTGACGGCGCGAAGCCGAGCTCGGTCGTCGAGATTAAGTACATCCCGCTTGCGTCGGCGAATGTGATCGAGACCGTGAATCTCATCCAGACCGTGCTCTCAGGCGCGAGCATCGCCGGCGGCGGCAGCAATCCCCAGCAGGCAATCGTCCTGAAGTACCTGCGCAGAATCGCGACGACCGTGACCGATCCGTCGGGCGTCCCGGTCCCGTCCGTCGATGAAACCCCCGCTGACGGCCTGATCGAGATGGAAGTCTCCGCTGCCGTTCGGCAGTCGATCAGCCTCACGCCGGACGTGCGCACCAACACGGTGATCGTCCGCGCGCCGCGCGAATCGATGGAGCTCATCGAGCGGATGGTGAAAGACCTCGACGGCAGTTCATCGGGGAGCCAGAACATCCGCATCTTCCGGCTGGTGAATGCCGACGCGGATCAGACCGCGCGGATTATCACCGAGCTGTTCAATCTTGAGCAGCGGGGGAATCTGTATGTGCTCAAGCCTCGCAATGAAACGCTTGCGAGTGACGGCGCGGCAGCGATCGATGGTGGTGTCGCGCCGCCGCCTGCGGCTGCTCCTGGCGGCATCGGTCTGTTCGGCACCGATCTGACGCTCGTGCCCGACGAACGGCAGCAGCTGTCGATCACGGTCGACAACCGCACGAACAGCCTGCTGGTCTCGGGCACGCCGACGTATCTCAAACTCGTCGAGCAGGTGGTGCTCGAGCTCGACGCTCAGGAAGCAAACTCGCGTGACACGTTTGTCTATCGCCTGAAGAATGCGGAAGCGCTCGAAGTGGCGCGCGTGCTCACCGAGTTCGTGCAGAAGGACCAGCAGAAGGTGCTCGGGACGCTGTCGTCCGATCAGCGGCCAAGCGCCCAGAAACTGCTCGAGCAGGAAGTGACGATCGTCGGCGATGAGAAGTCGAACTCGGTGCTCGTGAACGCGAGTCCGCGCTACATGGAGAAGGTCAAATCGGTGATCGGCGAACTGGACATCGATCCACCGCAGGTGATGATCCAGGTGCTGCTCGCGGAAGTCACGCTCGACACAACGGAAGAACTCGGACTGCAGTTCACGCGCTTCAGCGTCGGCGATGTCAACGTCGCGGGCGGCTTCGGCCTCGTGAAATCCGGATTCACCCCCGGTGCTGCAAGTGTGCCTGGTCTTGTCGGACTCGCGCCCGCGCTGTTCGGCGCGGCGGTCGTGCCGAACATCGCCATCGGCAACATGGATTTTGATCTGCTGCTGAACGCGCTGCAGGCGCAGAATCGCGTCGAGCTCCTGTCCAATCCGTCGGTCATGGTGGCGAACAACACCGAGGGACGCATTCAAGTCGGCGACACGGTCCGACTGCCGAGCTCCGTGTCGTTCAACTCCGTCGGTCAGCAGTCAGCGGTGGAACCGGAAGAGGTCGGCGTGATCCTGACGGTGACGCCATCGATCAATCCCGATGGTTTTGTGCGCATGAAGATCGAACCCGAGATCTCGCGCATCAGCAAGGAGAGCACGAGGATCTCGGAGAACTTCGAGTCGCCGATCATCAATCGCCGCCGCGCGACGACCACGGTCACCGTAAAGGACGGTCAGACGGTCGTGATCGGCGGCTTGATCCAAGACCGGTTCGAACGGATCGAGCGGAAGATTCCGTTCCTCGGCGACATCCCGCTGATCGGTCCGCTCTTCCGCAACAAGTCGGAAGCGACCAGCAAGACCGAACTGCTCATCGTCCTGACGCCGCACGTCGTGAACAATCCGCAACTGGTGGATCAGCAGACACACTCGGCGATCGACAAGGCATCATTGTCTGCAGACCTGATCGAACAGCTGCGCCGCGGGGAGCTGGACGGTGTGCGTGGCACGATCGACAAGGACGGCCGGCTGATCCACCCCACCAAGTCGCCGCCGGAGGAACAGCCGCGGCGTCCGACGGCGCCGCCCGAAACGCCGGAACCCGTGAACGACACGGAGCAGGCGGATCCGTCATGAAGCGCGCGGCTTGGGTTGGACGCGGCGTTCGGCTCGTGACGTTTGCGTGCTGCACCACGCTGTGCGCCTGCGAGACGACCGTCGAGACGAGCGACGGCCGCCGTATGCCGCCGCCGCCGCACGCGGGGCCGGTCACGCCGGAGAGCGCGCCACTCAACGCGATAGCGCTCATGATGGGACCGAAGCCGCTCGACACGGACGGCAATTCGCGACCGGACACGATTCAGCTGGAAGCGTATTTGTTCGCGCGGCCGTATCCGGCGCCGCAGTTTCGATCGGGCACGTTTGAGTTTGCAATCTATCGCACCGGTGAAGCCGGTCCGCCGGACCAGCCTGCGGAAGGCGCGATTCGCACGTGGACGCTCCCGGCGGATCAGCTGGAGGGCGTTCGTTCCCGTTCGTTGATCGGCGCGTGTTATGCGATCAGCATCTCGCTGCTGGAGAACGGCGGGACCGATGCGATCGGTACGCATGCGGTCGATCTCACCGCGCGTTTCTTTCCGTCGGACGGCGGGGCGCCGGTGTCGGCGTCCGGCGTGCAATCGCTCTCGATGTCGTCGTCGGCGCTGGAGCGCGGGAGATAAAGCCAAGCGGGTGAAAACAAAGCGAGCCCGTCGAAACTCGACGGGCTCACGCTCACCATCAACTGGGGATCCATCAACTGGGGATCCATCAACTGGGGATCAAGGATTCGAACCTTGACAAACTGAGTCAGAGTCAGTTGTGCTACCGTTACACTAATCCCCAAACAAAACCCGATCGCAGGTGCTTGCGGCGACCGGACGCGGATTCTAGCCGCCAACCCGCCCGGCCATCAACCTCATGGGTCTGAGGTCACGTCCCCGTCCCGTCAGCAGCCTCCTCATCGACCCCGCCATCGCTGCTGGTGTCATCGGTCGTGGGCGCCGCCCTCTCCGCGATCGCCCGTAAATAGTCTCGCAAGATCTCGGCTGCGGCCAGGGCGTCACGGATTTCCCGCTTTTCCTTGTGCGTGCGGCCGCTGCGGTCGAGATGGCTCTCCGCCGCGAAGCTGGTCAGTCGTTCGTCCTGAAAGTCGACCGGAACGCCGGTCCGCGTCGCAAGTGCCTGTCCAATCTGCCGGACCGAGCGGGCCGCCGGCCCTTCCGTGCCGTCCATATTGATCGGCAGGCCCACGACGATGCGATTCGGTCCGATGTCGTCGATCGCGCGGGCGAGCGCATCGATCAGGCGCGGCCCCTCCGGCACGTCGAGTACCTTCAGCGGCTGGACCAGTCCGATGATGGAATCGCCCACGGCGAGCCCGGTCCGCTTCGCGCCGAGATCGATTGCTACATATCGCATTGATATCGCATGGGAGCGCCTCAGCGGTATTGCGGAGGCACGAGCGCGGCCATCGCCTTGACGTGTTCCGCCTGATCCGCCCGGCAGACGAGCGTCGCATCTTTCGTATGAATGACAATCAGATCCTCGCAGCCGATCGTCGCGATGACGTGTGAAGGATCGTCACTCACGACGAGACATCGATGCGTCGCCGTCGCATGCAGTTTCGCCCCCGCGCGGTTGCCATGCGCATCCGGGACGAGCGTGGACGCGTAGGTCGGCCAGCTGCCGACATCCATCCACTGCACCGCCATCGGCACGACGCAGATCGACAGCCGGTGGTCGCGGCTCGCCGGTTCCATGAGACCAAAGTCAACGCTGATCTTGAAGAGCGTCGGATAGATGGCATCGAGCGTCGCTTTGCGGCGCGGTGTGTCCCATTCGTCGGCGATGCGGGCGAGTCCGTCCGCGGTGTCGGGGCGGTACCAGCGGATCGCCTCGAGCACGGTCGCGGCGTGGAACACGAACATGCCGCTGTTCCAGCTGAAGTGTCCGGATTCGAGATACGCCTCGGCGCGCTCGCGATCCGGCTTCTCCACGAAACGCCGTGCATGAAATGCGTTGTGCACGCCGTCGATCGGATCCCCACGCTCGACGTAGCCGTAGCCGGTCGCTGGAAACGTCGGCTCGATGCCGAACGTGACGAACCTTGACGCATCGCGCTCGACGAGCGTGAAGCCGACTTCGAGCCGCCGCGCGAACTCATCGTGCGGCTGAATCAGATGATCCGACGTGAGCACGGCGAATGTTGCGTTGGGGTCGCGCTTCGCCAAGATGGCCGCAGTGAATCCGACGGCGTTCAACGTGTCGCGGCCGGCGGGCTCGCCCAAAATCTGCTCGTCGGCGAACGACGGCAGCGCTGACCGGATCGCGGGGCGAAACGCCTCGTTCGTGCAGACATACCGCTGCGCTGCAGGCACGATCGCGTCGAGCCGTTCTGCCGCCAGCGCCAGCAGCGACTTCCCTCCCCAGGCGCTGCCGGCAAACGGAATCAGCTGCTTGGGCCGAGCTTCGCGGCTCATCGGCCACAGTCGTGTACCGGTTCCTCCGGCCATGATCATTGCGTAGCGCATCGCGTGACGTTCTCGTTCAAGGTCTTCCGTTCAGGCCAAAGTCGTCCGTCCAAGCCAAGTCTTCCGTTCAAGCCAGGTCTTTTAAACGCAGCGATGCGGTGACGAGATCGTTCGCCGAGTCGATGGCGGGATCAGCAGTCAGCGCCCGTTCCACGAGAACGAGCGCGAAGGGCCGCGGTTCGCCGAGCTGCACGAGCACCGAGATTGCATCAGTGCGCAGGCGGCTGGTCGGGCGGTCCACGGGCTTGCCTTCGCTGATGGCCATGCTGCCAAGGAACCGGTTCGCTTTCTCCTTCAATTCGAGAATGATGGCTTCGGCGGTCTTCCTGCCGATCTCGGGCAGCGACTGCAGCGTCGCGACATCGCGATTGGCGATGGCTTCGGCCACGGTCGCGATCGGCAGTTGCAGCGACCGCAACGCCTTCTTGTTCCCGATGCCTTTCACGGTGGTGAACATCTCGAAAAACGCGCGCTCGGCCGGCGTGGAAAATCCGATCAGCCGTGGCCAGAAGCTCGACCCCTGCCCCTGACCTTCGAGATAGTGCAGTGTGTGAAAGCTCACCGCTTCGCCGACGGACGCCGCGAGCCGCATCTGATCGAACGCCGGCACGAGCACCTCATACACGATCGCGCCGACGCGAACGAGCGCCGCCCCCGAACTCATGCCTTCAAGTTCGCCATCGATGCGCGCAATCACCGCCCAATCCTAACAGCCGGCATCGGTGGTGAACCTGCGTCGCGGCCATGCGGTGCGATTCGTTCGCGCCGCCCGCGGCCCTCTAACGGCGCGTCATTGAGCGGCCAGCCGCTCGCTTCCTGAATCATGCCGCGCAGCCGGTTCGTGATCACCTCCGGGTTGCGTTCGCGCTTGAAGTCGACGACGCCGAGGCAGTGAACCGTCACCCGCGCAGGTTTGAACAGCGTGCGGAGCGCGCTTGATGCGTACGGGGCGTTCTCGATCCAGCACACGATCACAGGCACTCTGCTGCGGGCGACGAGCAGGCTCGCACCGGCGAGGAACGGGCGAATCTCCCGCGGTGGCCGAGCGATGCCCGCCTCAGGGAAGATCCCCAGCAGCCCGCCGCCCTGCACGTGCCGCAGCGCTTCGCGGAAGCTCGCGGCGTCCTCCGGCCCGTACGTGACTGGCAGCACCTCCAGATGCTCCCAGACCTCGCTGAGCCCGCTGAGCATTTGCTCCCGAGCCATCATCCAGCGGATCCGCCGCCGGAAGGGCAACTGCAGAAGAAACGGATCAATGCCCGATCCGTGATTCGAGATGATGATCGCGCCGCTCGCTGCAGCGGCTCTCGCCTGATCAAACCCGATCCACTCCGGCCGATGGAAGGCGCGCAGCCAGGCACCGACGAGTGTTGCCACGAAACCGTCCACCGCGCCGCTCTCCATCCGCCGTTCGAGCCGCGGCAGTACCACCCAGGAATAGCTGAGTGCGACAGCGATCGCTGCGGCTGCCGCGAGTCCCAAGGTCAGGGGTTCCACTCGGGAACCGTCGCCGGTCCGGGCGGCGCTGTCAACGCAGGCCCGCGCTTTCGATCTTGAAGGACTTCGGGTCAGCTTCTTCGACCGGTGACCGCCTGCCCCTCTCGGGACGTGCTAGACTGGCGGCAATTTGCGCGCGACTCCCGGTCCTGAATTTTTAGGACCGCGGCAACTCGCCCCCGCGCGCAACAAGGTCGCGCCGCAATCGGCCCATCGACAATGCCTCGTCGAGAAGACATCAACACGATCCTGATTCTCGGTTCGGGTCCCATCGTCATCGGACAGGGCTGCGAGTTTGACTACTCCGGCACCCAGGCCTGCAAGGCCCTGCGCGAGGAGGGCTATCGCGTCGTGCTGGTCAACTCGAACCCGGCCACGATCATGACCGATCCGGCGTTCAGCGATCGGACCTACATCGAACCGATCACGCCGGAAGCGGTCCGAAAAATTTTGGCGAAGGAGAAGGCACTCGGCACGCCGGTCGACGCCATCCTCCCGACGCTTGGCGGGCAGACCGCCCTGAACTGTGCGTGCAATCTGTGGGATACAGGTGTGCTGAAGGAATTTGGCGTCGAGATGATCGGCGCCAAACGCGAGCCGATCCAGCGTGCGGAAGACCGGGAGCAGTTCCGCCAGATCGTCGAACGCCTCGGACTGCGACAACCAAAGGCCCGCACCGTCACCAACCTCGAGGACGCGCGGGCCTTTCTGCAGGAGATCGGCCTGCCCGCGATCATCCGGCCCGCATTCACGCTCGGCGGCACGGGCGGCGGCATCGCCTACAACTACGAAGAGTTCGACGAGATCATCCGGCGCGGCATCGCGGCGTCCATGATCGGTCAGGTGCTTATCGATCAGTCGGTGCTCGGCTGGAAGGAATATGAACTCGAGGTCGTGCGCGACCGCGTCGACAACTGCATCATCGTGTGCGGAATCGAAAACATCGATCCGATGGGCGTGCATACCGGCGATTCGATCACCGTCGCGCCGATCATGACGCTCACCGACAAGGAATATCAGCGGATGCGCGACGCGTCGTTCGCGATCATGCGTGCGGTCGGCGTCGAGACCGGCGGCTCGAACGTGCAGTTCGCCGTCAATCCCGCGGATGGCGAGATGGTCGTCGTCGAGATGAATCCGCGCGTGTCGCGCAGCTCGGCGCTCGCGAGCAAGGCGACGGGATTTCCCATCGCGCGCATCGCAGCGAAGCTCGCGGTCGGCTACACGCTCGACGAGCTGCGCAACGACATCACCGGTTCAACCAGCGCGTGCTTCGAGCCGAGCATTGACTACGTCGTCGTGAAGATGCCGCGCTGGACGTTCGAGAAGTTCCCGGAAGCGGACGAAACGCTCACGACGCAGATGAAGTCCGTCGGCGAAGGAATGTCGATTGGGCGCACGTTCAAAGAGGCGTTTCAAAAGGCGATCCGCTCGATGGAGGTGAAGCGCTTCGGCTATGGCCTCGACCGCAACGACAAGTGGCTCATGGCGCTCCGCGCTACGCACGAGGAGCGCGCCGCCGGTCTTCGCAGCGCGGATCGCACGCCTGTGGTCTGGCCGGTGCCGGACGACAAGCTCACGCGCAAACTCGCTGTTCCGTCGCAGGGGCGGCTGTACTACGTGCGCTATGCATTCAAGATGGGCTGGTCGATCGAGCGCGTGCACGAGCTCACACGGATCGATCCGTGGTTCCTCGATCAGCTGCAGCAGCTGGTCGAGTTTGAGGAAACGCTGTGCTCGTTCACCTGTCTTGAGGACGTGCCGCGTGACGTTCTCTTCCAGGCGAAGCAGTGGGGCTACAGCGATCCGCAGCTCGCGCTGGTTTGGCTCGGTGACATCACGGTCGAGAATATTCTTATCGTTCGCGCGCGGCGCAAACAGCTCGGGATCGAACCGGTCTTCAAGCTCGTCGACACGTGCGCGGCGGAGTTCGAAGCAGTCACGCCGTACTTCTACTCGACGTACGAAACACCGGTAGTTGACGCCGAGAAGAAGACGTCGAAGGTGGACGACGAAATCCGCATCTCGAAGCGGGAAAAAATCGTGATCCTCGGTGGCGGACCGAACCGTATCGGCCAAGGCATCGAGTTTGATTACTGCTGTTGTCAGGCGGCGTTTGCATGCGAGCAGATGGGCTTCGAGTCGGTGATGATCAACTCGAATCCGGAGACGGTGTCGACGGATTTCGACACGAGCGATCTGCTCTTCTTTGAGCCGCTGACGCTGGAAGACGTGCTGAATGTCGTCGAGCGGCTGAACGGCGGCGGTCCGGAAGTCGCGGAGCGGAACGGCACCGTCGTCGGCTGCATCGTGCAGTTCGGCGGGCAGACGCCGCTGAATCTCGCGCACGGTCTCGTGGCCGCGGGCGTGCCGCTCATCGGAACGGGACTCGAGTCGATCGACCTTGCAGAAGATCGTGATCGTTTCAAGGCGCTGCTCGACACACTGGGTCTGAAGCAGCCGCCGAGCGGCATTGCGCGCTCGCTGGACGAAGCAGTGACGATCGCCGAGACGATCGGGTACCCCGTGCTGGTGCGTCCGAGTTACGTGCTTGGCGGGCGCGGCATGGAGATCTGCAACGAAGCATCCGACATCCGCCGCTACATGACGACGGCGGTGAACGTCAGCGATCTCGCGAGCGCCCCCGTACTCATCGACAGTTTCCTGAGCGACGCGGTCGAAGTCGATGTCGATGTCGTCGCCGACTATCGCCCCGACGAGCGCAGCGGCGCGCGGCAGATCCGCATCTCGGAACGGGCGCCGCGCAGTGTGATCTGCGGCGTCATGGAGCACATCGAAGAAGCAGGCATTCATTCCGGCGATTCGACCTGCGTCGTGCCGCCGCACTCCCTTTCCGCGGCCATCGTCAATCAGATCAAGGAACAGGCACGAGCACTTGCCGAGCGGCTCAAGGTGCGCGGTCTGATGAATGTGCAGATGGCCGTGAAGGACGACACGGTGTACATCCTCGAAGTGAATCCGCGCGCGTCGCGCACCGCGCCGTTTATTTCGAAGGCGAAAGGCATCTCGTGGGCGCTCAACGCCGCAAAGGTGATGATGGGGGCGTCGGTCGAGGATCTCGGTCTGCAGGAAGTGCCGAACACCGGCTTTTTCGCCGTGAAGGAATCGGTGTTTCCGTTCACGAAGTTCCCTGGCGTTGACGTGGTGCTCGGGCCGGAGATGCGCTCAACCGGCGAAGTCATGGGCGCGGACCGTTCACTGCCCGTCGCGTTCGCCAAGGCACAGATGGCTGCGGGCCTGCCGCTCCCGACCGCCGGCAAGGTCTTCCTTTCCGTGCGTGAAGGCGACAAGGACGAAGCGGTTGAGGTCGCGCGGTCACTCGTGGCGATGGGCTTCATGGTGCTCACGACGAGCGGGACCCATGCGCATCTCAAGAATTACAGCGTCGACACCACCCTGGTGCGCAAGTTGAGCGAAGGCGCGCGGCCGAGCATCATCGATCTCATTCGCAACGGCGAACTTGCACTCATCATCAACACGCCCACCAAGAAGGGCGGTCATACAGATGAGGGACAGATCCGCGCGCAGGCCGTCCGATGCGGCGTCCCGATGATCACCACGATGAGCGGAGCGAAAGCCGCAGTCGTCGCCATCACCGCGCTCAAGAGCGGTGCCTGGCAGGTCATGGCGACCCAGGATCACTTCCCGCATCTCGCGCGTCCGCGGGCGTGCCGACCGAGCAGCGCGGCCGGCGAGGCGCCTGGCCAGGCAGCGCCGAACCCCGGGCAACGGGCGCCGGTCGGCGTGTAGCGAAATGGACTTGCGCGATTCTTGCGTTCCTCATAGAATAGAGGCCCTCACTGTCGGGGGCGACCACGCGCCCTGCATTGCAGCAGGCGCCTCACTTCGATGACGCGAGATCGATGGCGCCAAGAAGGCATCATCGGCCGCGTCGACCGCCGCGAGGGCAACGGCGACTCAAGGCGGTTGAGCGCTACGCGCGAGATCATCAAGGTGCTGAGGCGCTCGCCACCCGGCTTCTGCGATCGACGGCCGATGTGGACGCAGCCGCTCTTGCCCGGCTTCGTGTGTCTCCACGGTCGACGTCTAGTAGCAGTTTGGCGCCGGGTACCGCCGGCGAAGTGGGTGCGTCGAGGATGACGGAGTCAGGCATCCTTCTGAGGTGCCGGAATTCCGGCGCGCAAGTCGGCGATCGACTGCAACATTTGTTGTGCAGATTGGAATCGCGCGCTCTTCGAGCCTCCTGCTCCTTCGAGCACTGGAATCGCCAAGTGCAGCTGGCGCTCCGCCTCGTCGAGTGATCCAGTCGAGATCATCATCGAGGCGAGGCAGCTGCGGTGGGTCGCAAGATAGAAGTCGTTCCCGCGCCTTTTTAGCGACTCCGCCGCAGCGACGACTTGGCGCATCATCTCGATCGCGGCCACGGTTTCGCCCTGCGCGAAGCGAGCCATCGCAAGGCCACGTTGCGAGCAGAGCGTTTCAATATTGCGCGAACCGAGTCCATCGCGGCGGATCTGAAATGCTTCCAGAAAACAGGCTGATGAGGCATCAGCCTGTCTCATCGCCAGCAGGGCGCGTGCGTGCGAGTCGATCCACTCCGACACCCAGAGCCCGGAGTCGCGCCTGCCCATGGACTGAGTTCCTTCGTGGACTACTGCAGCCAACACAGGCTCAGCGTCCGCCGCGCGGCCAGCCTCGACAAGCGCCTCCGCCAGATACTCTCGAGTGCGCAGTGCCATGGAATCCGCGATTCCGTGGGCCCGTTCCTCCTCCACCAGTTCGGACAGCAGCGCGATGGATTCGGCATGATCGCCCGTCATCGAGAGCGCAATACCCCTGCATCTTCGTAGTTCTCGAATGGCACCGCCCGTCGGTTGCGACTCGTGCGCCCGGTCTCCCAACAGTGAGCTCGCGATTCTCTCGACATCTTGGAATCGCCCTGACCTGCCCCCAACTTCTGGACCAGCCGCTATGAGAGTCGGTTGAATTCCATCAGTTGCATGATCCCACGCTTGCCGCTTCGCAGCGAAGGGGCGCAGCCCCGAGCGGAGAAGCGGCAAGCGTCGC